>Ga0154006_1000026_pt1 | contig 78099 bp, 59 predicted proteins | sample TSFL090MetaG_FD_104747 | JGI IMG/M metagenome (GOLD analysis project Ga0154006, IMG submission 104747) | Attine ant fungus gardens microbial communities from Florida, USA - TSFL090 MetaG | ecosystem: Host-associated > Fungi > Mycelium > Unclassified | place: USA: Florida, Wakulla State Forest...
AGAGTATATTGATACTCCAGATGCAGTATCACCGGACCCTCCACCACCATTTTGATTTAGATAGGCCTTGATCCTCATTTCAATAGTTCCTTTATCTCCCGCAACTATGTTGCCTGCAGTTTGTGCATATTTATTAAGCGTTTCGACTGTTATAACATCGCTGAGACTTGTTCCCAAAGATATGGTCTGTGGTGAGGTAAAATTTTTGCCAACGGAATCAATCTGAAGAGCGTATACCGCCGCCGGCACTAAGCTATTGCCAAATGCAATCGTATCCCAAGAAAGAATTATCGCCGTTGTCGTGGAAGCATCTACATTTTGTAGCACTACATCTGTCGCCGACGATTTTAATATAGGGTTTGTAGATGGCTGCTGAATCGAAACTTCCATTCCTGTTTTTTTGCAAGAAACCACCACAAGGAATGCCATCCCAACCAATAGAAACTTATAAAATAAATTCTTCATTTCTCAATATTTTAAAACTTAATTAATAACCAGGATTCTGGGTTAAATTAGAATTCAAACTTATATCGGTATAGGACAACGGATATAAATTTAGATGCGTGTCAATACTCGTTCCTGTTGAGGTTCCACCTTTCCATGGCCATACATATGAGCTGCCAGAGAACAAGCCATATCTAACTAAATCTGTTCTTCTGTAACCTTCCCAATATAGTTCACGTGCTCTCTCATCCAAGATAAATTGCAACGTCAACGCTGATGAAGGGATATTACCTGCAGTACTACCTCCATAGGCGCGTGTACGTATAGCATTGACGTAGCCTAGAGCAGTAGCAGCATCACCACCAGAACCACCTCTTAATACGGCCTCTGCATACATCAAGTACACGTCCGCTAAACGGAAAAGAGGAATATCTAAATCAGCAAAATTTCCACTAGGATCACTACCTTTAGTTCCAGTTGATGAAACGTTTTTAAACTTAGTCACAGCATAACCGTTGGTAAAATCAGTCAATGATTTCATTTCTAGTGTTTGCCCATCCGTATAGAACATGGCGCGTTGATCCGTCTTGCCACTAGGATCCCCAAATAAATTGACTAAATTTTTCGTAACTCTCAATCCACCCCATCCATTCGTGATGCCATAATCTGTAGGATTCATTAATCCACCTACTGCCGCATGTATGATGAATGTACTATTACCATACGATTGCGAATTAACTCCATCCGCACGCAACGCAAAAATGATCTCACGAGCAGATGTTGTATGATTGTCAATAAGGAATAGATTCGCATATTTTGGAGCCAAACTATATCCTGCACTAATGATTTCATTGCAATAAGTGATACAATCTGTATTGCGGTCTGTACCTGTGTACACTTTAGCATTTAAATAAAGTCTTGCTAACAAAGTCCAAACAGCTGCCTGATCCACTCTGCCATATTCATTTTTGGTTGGAGCAGGTAAAAGTGGTTCGATTGCCAACAATTCGGATTCAACATACTTAAACAAATCAGCTCTTGATATCGGCTTTGGATTCGTTTTACCGATAGCATCCTGTTCTGTTGTAAATGGAACATTTGCAAAATTGTCAATCGCATGATAATAAGCAAGAGCTCTTAAAAAACGAGCTTCCTGAATATACTCTCTGACAGCAGCGGTATCGGCAGCAGGAAGTGAGCTGATTTTACTTTCTGGCAATTCCCTAATAAACTCATTGCATAAGGATACTTCATAAAATACACGATTATAAAACAATGTAGTATAGGTATTCTGTGAGGTCCATGTATTGGTATTGTATTGTTGGATATCGCCATCACCCCAACCAATCTTCGCTTCGTCTGTAGGTAATTCTTCGGCTTCCCACCAGTTTCTAAAATAGACATTTGCACCCACGTCACTTGATGTAATATCCGCAGTTGGAAAAGCATCCGTCGGAGACTGCCCACTTAAGGTCAATCCCGCATACAATTTAGCTAATACACCTTTGATGCTAGTCGCATCACTATACACTGCAGAGGAAGATTCTCCCACAATAGGTGTACGATTTAGGTCTTTACTACAGGAAATAAATCCTGCAAAAAAGAATAGTAAAATGATTATTTTATTGATATATCTCATTTCTTTTTGATTTATAGATCAAGGTTGATGCCTAAGGAATAAACTCTGACTTTTGGATAAATATTATTGTCGATACCTCCGTAAATTTCAGGATCCAACCCTGTATATTTTGTAATAACAAATGGATTCTGCACGATCGCGGACAATCTCAGATTGCTATTAGGCGTAAACACACGGCCAACATTATAACTAAGAGAGATGACATCCATTCTTAAGAAAGACGCATTTTCCAAATAATAATCCGAAAGCATTTGCTGTGTTTTAAAACCTGATTTTAGATAGCTAGTTGAAGCATTTGCGATGTATTGGCTAGACGAATTAACGATACTTGCATAGTATCCATTGTTAGACGCTACATTGTTGTACATATAGTTGCCAATACTTCCATGCATGGAGAAAGACAGCATCCATTCTTTATAGTTAAACGCTGAATTAAATCCTAAAGTGACTTTAGGATCCGGGGACTTTCCGTAATAGTTAAGCGTTCCAGATGTTCCATTTACATTGGCATATACACCTTCCAAAGGATTTCCTTTGTTGTCATACACTTGCTTATACAGATAGAACACATTTCTAGTATAACCTACGTCATCAATCTGTACATTGGTACCAGTACCGCCACTTATACCGCCAACGGGAATAGTCGTTCCTGCAGGTCCCAAATTGGTAATCTTATATGTATTGTATGCTGCATTAAATCCAAGGTTCCATGTGAATGTGTTCGTTCTTATAGGAATGGCATTAATACTGAATTCAGCACCTTTACTTGTCAAGTCACCTACATTCGTCGTTACAGAGTTACTCAAATTCGAACCTGCTGCTGCAGGAATTGTTACGATAAGATTGGACGTTTTTCTGCTATAAAGATCTATTGATCCAGAAATTCTATTTTTCAAGAACCCATAATCAATTCCAATATTGTAGGTTGCTGTTTGCTCCCATTTTATATTGGCATCATAAGATTTGCCTCTATAAGTTGTATAATATGTACTCCCGAAAGGATATCTAGCGTTGTCAGTACTTGTCGTATAATTTGCAATGTAAGGATAGTAGTCACCAATATCTTGCTGTCCTGTTATCCCATATCCCAATCTCAATTTCAAATCAGAGATAGTTTGAGAATTTTTAAGAAAATCTTCTTGATTAATTCTCCAAGCAAAAGCAAGTGAAGGGAAATTACCCCATCTTACATTGGGATTGAATCTTGATGTACCATCTCTTCTGACAGTTGCTGTAAGAAGATATCTGTCCATGAAACCATAAGTCACACGTCCGTAATAAGAAAGCAATGTGTTCTGTGTAGAATCAGGCAATGTAGTCGTAGGAATCGTTGCCAGACCTGTCGATAAAGACTTGCCAAGTACACTATAAGTGGTTACAGCTGGAGCTGCACGATAAAAATCTTGGTATTCATAACCGATAGTCGCATCGATCCTACTTTTAATTTTGGTCAATTCTTTGACATAGTTAAAATAGAAATCAAATACTTTGTTTCGATTGTATTGGGTGTAGTCATTGTTGCTACCTCCATTATTGTAACCTATTGCAGAGTAGGGTTCGACATAGACATTTCCGTTACTTCTAGATATATCGTAACCCGCATTCAGATTAGCTCTCAAACCTTCAATAAATGGAAAACGGTAGTCCAATTGGATGTTGCCAATACTACGTTTTACGTCACTCTTGTCACTTTTGGCATTTAGTTCTGCAACTGGATTGCGAGTTGAAAGTCCATTAGGCAATCCGCTTTGAAGCCATTCCCAGTAACCACCAAATTGTGAATACGCAGCGGATGTATCCCTGATTGCTTGGGTTGGATCCATTCTGATCGCATCCCCCACAGCTCCACTATTTGCAAACCTATTACTTGCATATGTACCTTTGATATTGACATCTACTTTCAACGTATTGTTGAAGAAAGTAGGACTTAAGTTCAACGCAGCAGAAGTTCTTTTCAGGTACCCTGTCTTCAAAATGCCATCTTGCCCCAAATATCCTACGGTCAATCGATAAGGAAGACCTTTTATCCCGCCAGAAACACTAATGTTATTATCCGAAGAAAAAGCAGTTCTGTAGATCGCATTTTGCCAATTAGTATTAGATGTACCCAACCAAGCCTGTTGATCCGCTGTAGCATTTGCATCAACGATGGATCTTAACTGACTAGCAGACAATATGTTGACTTTCTTTGCAGCTTGCGATAAAGAATTGACAGAACTGAAATTAACTTTTAACGCTCCGCTTTTTCCTTTCTTAGTTGTAATGATTATGACCCCGTTAGAGGCTCTATTTCCATAAATAGCAGCGGCACTCGCGTCCTTCAATATACTGAAAGATTCAATATCATTCGGATTGATCATACTTAACGGATTAGGTGAGCCATTAATTGTTGTATTGGACAACGGTACCCCATCCACGATAATCAATGGATCATTACTTGCATTCAAAGATGATCCTCCGCGGATTCTGATAGTGCTACCAACACCAGGTTGGCCACTTGTCGGAGTTATTACAACACCTGCTACTTTTCCTTGTATCAATTGATCGGGAGTAGTAATCGCTCCTGTATTAAAATCTTTTGATGAAATAGTAGCGATAGATCCCGTAAGATCTTTTTTCTTAGCTGTACCATAACCAATCACAACCACCGCATCCAGATTCTGATCAATTGGTTTTATGTAAATAACCATATTATTTGTCACAGGTACTGTCTGCGCCAAATAATTCAGCGCAGTAACCTGCAAGGAACTGACGTCGCTTGGCAACGTCAATGTAAAATTACCTTGTTCGTCCGCCGAAATACCTTTCGTTCCGTAGGTAATGGCAGCGTTTGCAACGGCCGAACTGTCTTTTTCGCTCAAGACTTTCCCCTTGATGGTTCGCGTTTGAGCTTGAGCGGAAGTTATTCCCAGGATGGATACCAACAGGAATAACAGCAATCGATGTAGCCTCATGTGATAATGTAAATTTTGAATAAAGGAATAATGCAATCTCTGTGTTAAGTTTATTTCGGGAACGTTTCCGGTATCGTTCCCGAAATATCACACAAACTTAACACCTTTTGGCAAACTAACAAATGTTTTTTAGCAAAAAGTTGAAAAACAGAAAGCTGCCTATTTATATTTTAGTGGAATCTCGGTGTATAATATTGGAATCCAATATGATAGGCATTCCAGAAAAATTATTGTTTGGGCTTTTTACTGCGACAAATAATTGCTGCGCCACTTTTTTTCCCATTTCAAATGCAGGTTGAATGATCGTGGAAAGCGACGGATTGAGCAAATCCGCAATTTCCAAACTAGAAAATCCAATCACTTTCAGATCTTGGGGAATGCGTACTTTTTCGTTAAGGCATACGCGATAAGTAACGATAGCCAAACGTTCCACCGCTGTGACAATCGCGTCGGGCTTTTGGGTCAATATAAAATTTCGGATGATTTCGTAGGAGATTTCGCGGTCGTTGTCGCATTCCAATATCAGGATTTCGTCTTTTTTGAAACCTGCATTTTTCATGGCATCTTTATAACCGCTGGTACGTATTTTCCCAATAGAACGGTCGGCATCGATCACGAGAAACGCGATTTTTTTGCAGCCTTTTTCAATAAGATCGGTCGTAGCGCGATAGCTACTTTCGTAGTCGTTCGTAACGACTTTCGGAATGGCAATATCCTCATATATACGGTCAAAAAACACAATCGGCACCGAATGGTTCAGCAAATTACGAACGTGCGTGCTGTCTTTTCCCTCACCGGCGGCGGACATGATGACGCCGTCGACGCGACCGCTTTGCAACTCCGTGAGGATGCTGACTTCTTTTTCGTAAATGCTGTCCGTCACATATACCAATGTGTGGTAGTTGTGTTCTCGCGTAATCTGCTCAATACCTTTTACCGCCTGCGAAAAGAAATTATTGGCGAGTTCGGGTAGTACTATTGCAATCGTTCTTGCGGCTTTGTCGCGCAGGCTGCTGGCAAATATATTGGGCTGATAGCCTAGCTCCTTCGCCTTGGTCAATATCATTTCCTTCGTATCGGGATTGATATCCGAGTTGTCGCGGAACGCCCTTGAAATCGTGGAAGTAGACAAACCCAAAGCGCTAGCCAATTCTTTGATATTGATATTTTTCTTGACCATAACCGTTGTAAAGTTATGTTTTTTTAGGTTGAAAGCTCAAAGCATGATTTGAAAATGCTTTGAGCTTTCCGCTTTAAGCTTTATTTTTCCACGATGCTGATCGCGTAGCCACCACCCGACGCGCAGGCTTGCGAAAGTTTCGTTTTGCTGGTGACGTTTATTTTTTTGATAGTGTACGCTTGCGGGTTCGTTTTATAGTTGGCGTCTTTGGCATCCGCATATATGGTTGCGATATACTTTTTGCCCGGTGTCAAGAAATCCAGGCTTATATTGGATACGCGGGGTTCTTCGTCATTGGTACGCCCTACAAACCAAGCGTCTTTTCCTTTTTGTTTTCTGGCATACGTAATGTAGTCGCCGGGCTCCGCTTCCAATACTTTGGTATCGTCCCAATCAACCGGCACGTCTTTGATAAACTGGAATGCGTCTTTATACTTTTCATAATGTTCAGGAAAATCCGCTGCCATGACAAACGGACTATACATCGTAACATATAGTGCCAGTTGGCGTGCCAATGTGCTATTGACATGCGAATGGTTCTCTGGATTGATTTTGCTGATATCCATCTCAAAAATTCCAGGCGTATAGTCCATCGGACCGCCCATCAACCGTGTGAAAGGCAATATAGTCGTATGGTCCGGCGCATTACCACCAAACGCTTCGTATTCCGTACCTTTTGCGGATTCTTGAGCCAACAGGTTTGGATAGGTTCTTTGTAATCCCGTCATGTGAACGGATTCGTGCGCGTCCACCATAATATGGTATTTGGCAGCCTCTTTAATAGCATACAGATAATGATCTACGATCCATTGTCCATAATGCTTTTCGCCTCGAGGAATGATATCTCCGACATAACCACTTTTCACGGCGTTGTAACCATTTTCAACCATAAACTTATAAGCCGTATCCATGTGCCGTTCATAATTGCGGACAGAGGACGAAGTTTCATGGTGCATGATGATTTTCACCCCTTTGCTTGCGGCATATTCATGCAAACCTTTCACGTCAAAATCAGGGTAAGGCGTTACAAAGTCAAATACATAGTCCTTGGTTTTGCCAAACCAGTCTTCCCAGCCTTCGTTCCAACCTTCCACCAATACGCCGTCGAAACCATTGGCAGCAGCAAAGTCAATATATTTTTTGACATTGGCCGTATTGGCGCCGTGTTTACCGTTAGGTTTGAGTTTGGAATAGTCCGTCACACCGAGTTGCACATTGTCAATATCGGCATAAGCCCATGTACTTTTTCCGGTAATCATTTCCCACCAGACACCCACATATTTCATCGGTTTGATCCAATCAGTAGAAACATATTTTGTGGGTTCATTGAGGTTCAGTATCGTTTTGGATGTAAGGATGTCCGCCGCTTTGTCACTCACGATCACGGTCCGCCAAGGGCTTACGCAGGGAGATTGCAGATGTCCTTTATTGCCTTGCGCATCAGGTGTCAGAAAGGTCTGGAACACCATTTTCTTGTCATCCAGGTTGAGATTCATCGCCGCATAATTGATCAACGCCGCCTCATGGATGCTCATGTACAGATTGTCTCTTGTTTTCAATAGCAACGGCGTCTGCACTCCGGTCAAAGAAAAAGGTGTTTGCGAAGCATTACCTTCAATACCTTTTTGGTTTTTGGCGCGGATCTCTGAAAGTTTGGTTTTTGCGTAGGTATATTCTTCCGTATCAAAATCCCCCGGTATCCAAAACGCCGTATGGTCGCCATTCATGGCAAATTCCGTTTTTTCTTCCTTGATAACGAAATACGCCAGATTCTTCTGTTCAGGAAATTCATATCTAAAACCTAGCCCGTCATCAAACAAACGGAAACGGATCACTATCACTCTGTCCGTTTTGTTTTGTTTCAGCGTCACGGACATTTCGTTATAGTTATTGCGTATTTGGCTCACTTCACCGTAAACAGGTTTCCAGGTTTGGTCGAAGGAATTTGACTTTGTATCTACTATTTTAAACCCGTCGTACAAGGAGTTGATTTCCTTATTGGCCGTAACACTTACATCACCTGCGTTTTCGAAGGTCAGTTTTTTTCCTTCTGGCTGTAGGTCTAGCCCCATATGACTGGGAGCAACTACTTCCTTACCTTTATATTGGAGTTCATACATCGGTTTTCCCTGTTCGTCTATTTGAAAAAACAAAACGAACTGATGGTTGGGGGAGACCAATTGCTGCGCATTTGCCACCATCGAAAACAACAAAGTCGCTAAGAACAAAAAAGATTTACACATACTGCAAGATTGATATTGGGAACGTTCCCGAAAAAACAAAAATATGATTTTACTTCAAATTTCAAAAAAAGAAAGCAATTTTTGCACTCTGTACAAACAAAAAAGGTGCTCATTTGAAGCACCTTTTTAAAGGCTGTTTGGGATGTTAGCGGAGCGCATCCCGAACCCAACGATAATCACCGATTTAAAATCCGTTTTATCAAGACTTCGGGATGCCCTACCGGAACATCCCGAAGAGCGAAAGTAGTACAATATTATTACGATTATTATGCTGTAGATCCCCAATCCAAACATTTTTACTTTTTACATTAGCATTTATCTCACCATTAATGGCACCGAAACCAACACCAAAGAGCCATACTTGCACAAAACACAGCTAGCTATTTTGTACGATAGAAAGGCTTGGTATTTGAGAATCTTCGAATACAATTACTAATTCATTTTCATTTATAATGGTTTTTTTTGGAATATCAGGCAGTCCAATCTCTGAATTTAAGATTAAAGATTGCCTATTAATTTTATATATGGATAATTGACACACCACATAAATAAAATGAGAATAAACGGCAGTCTTCATAAAAAAAGAATCCAGAATTATATGAAATAATTCTTTCTGGTTTTCAAGATCAACTACCGCAAAATATTGGTCTATTCCTATTGCAATGATATTATCAGATAAATAATTTATTTTAGGTATCATCATTGTACTTTGCCAAGATATTTTAAATCGCGGCCTATTATTAGACTCGATAATACCGAACGCATTTTGTTTCAAATTATTGCATGAGATTAACTCTGGGACATGTGTATCCAATAGATAAACTTCTTCTGAAACTAGTCTAAGATAATACATATTTTATTTAAATATTTGTGGAATAATTGAGGTAATCTTAGGTATTGAGTTAAAGTTTCCATTAGTATAAAAGAAACTTACATTTATTCTCCCTAGAGTTCCTATGTCAATGCTTTTCATTAACGTTGTACCAAATGAATTGGTAATTGTCTTTTGGACAGTCCCATTTATAGCTTGATCAAAAACCGCATTTAATTGTTGTTCATTTCTAATACCTAGAGTTGTCAAATCTTTCAAATTTTGAGCAGATCTAAGAATATTATCTTGATCTCCAGTGACCACTCTTCCGAAAAAATAATCATATTTACGAGAATCAACTACGTAGCCAGATCCTTCAGTGTACTCTACATATTCTGCCGTTTTATCTACTTTTACGCCATCCGCAGAAGTCAACGGACCTATTTCTATGGAGTTCTTCGAATGCCCGGTCCATATATCTTTTCCCTGTGCCTTGGCGCTGATACCCCGGAAAATAGCTCCCGTCGCTGTTCCCAACAGTACACCTTTACTCAAGCTGTTCGGGATGTTAGCGGAGCGCATCCCGAACCCAACGATAATCACCGATTTGAAATCTGTTTTAAGACTTCGGGATGCCCTAACGGAACATCCCGAAGAGCGGAGTTTGACTCTGCGCAGAATCCCATTCTTTTATTACCAATATACAACGATCCTCTATTGATTTATCATCATTCAAATCATAATATCCAGAGAAATGGACCTCCATTACTTTACGTTCTATGTCATAGCAAAATTTAACAGCGTGTTCATCGTCAAAGGAATATTCTATTTTTTTGCCCATATTAATATTTTTTTATCTAATTGGTATATGAGCAGCAGGGCTTTTTTTATTCATTGAATTTAAAAACATATCATTACTATTTTCTCTCTACTCCAAATGCATATGATTAAAATGAAGTAGCCTTGGAATCCCAAACAGCAAGAAAGCACTTGCTAAATAAAGCCTAAGGAGTCCCTATAATCGGGAACTGCATAAGAATATTATGCAGTTCAACGCGAAAATTAACAATAATCGACATATCACAATGAAGTGTAAATTTAACGGAACATCCAGTTAGCTCTGTGTCTGTTATGACACCAGCAACCTTTGTATCTTCTATTCCATTTTTAATAAAAATAAGGGAAATACACTCTTCCAATGATGTTAATGTAATGGAAGACAATTCATTATCAATGAATTTAGCTAAATCATCATGCCATCTTTGTAAATCGTCTGTTCGTACATTACAATGAAAACGGACTATAAATCCTGGAAAGGTTGCTTTTACCAAAGTATAAAGCCAGTTCTCTTCCCAGAAATTATTTGTCCCGTACTCTTTTCTTGTCAAAAAATCTAGTTCTAGTCTACCTATATCACCTTGCAATATCATATTAATGAAGTTTATTGAGAGATTACACTGATGACATCTCCAAAGTTATTTGTTATTACCTTAAAACTGTTGTTACTAAAATAAACAAATGTATTGGGGGTGTTACCCAATGTAATACGGACTGGATTTTTAATCGCGTCCATCACAGCACTAGGAGATATAATTCCTCGATTTTGCATTTGATCAAGTGCATGTCCTGTAAATTTTCCCAAGCTGTTCGGGATGTTAGCGGAGCGCATCCCGAACCCAACGATAATAACCGATTTGAAATCCGTTTTATCAAGACTTCGGGATGCCCTATCGGAACATCCCGAAGAACGAAAATATTATCGCCCTTCGATTTCTGCAAATATTTCATGCTCAAAAAGACTCCGTTCCTCCTTATTATATTCAGAGAAGTTTTCAAAAAAATCATTTTTATAAAACAATTCAGGCCAGAGTGTGAAATCTCCATTGTCGTAAAATTTGCATTTCCATATGGAAGGGATGCTATTATCCACTATAGAAAACATTTCTAAAGGAACCTCTATCAAATGCCAGTCGGTATATATGTATATATATATAAGTTTATTTTGACAAAGCCTTATGCCATATACATAGAACATGGAGTCTATTTTTAAATATTCATCCATAACACTATTTATGACATAAAAATCCTTATTGCTGATGGAAGTTTTGATACATCTAACCACCATAAAAATTAAAATTTTGTTTTAAATTCTACCTTCATTCCTGTCGATATATTTTCGTACCAATGAGTTTCAAACTTTACACCATTTGATAAAAAAGAGGAACTTGTTTTCTTGACCCAATCTAATGGGTTGCCTCCGTACTGTTGAGACAATCGTTGCGCATCCACTAATTTTCCTGGACCTATAATAGTGCGGCCCGTTTCTCCCATCTGTTGTTGACTTGCCAAGGATTTCTTTAGGTTTTCTCCATTTGTAGACAAATGATCGGAGGAATTGTTAGCCGCATCATCTACATATTCTGCCGTTTTATCTACTTTTACGCCATCCGCAGAAGTCAACGGACCTATTTCTATGGAGTTCTTCGAATGCCCGGTCCATATATCTTTTCCCTGTGCCTTGGCGCTGACACCCCGAAAATAGCTCCCGTCGCTGTTCCCAACAGGAAACCTTTACTCAAGCTGTTCGGGATGTTAGCGGCGCGCATCCCGAACCCAAAAATAATCACCGATTTGAAATCCGTTTTATCAAGACCTTGAAATGCCAGTGGGCTTATTTATGAGGCAATTCATAATAGCCACCTTTAGGCATGTTCTTAATGTCATTAGAATCAGCCTCAACATGCAACAATTCGTTTATTAGACCGGGTCGCTTGGGGTAAAATCGCACAAAGTAGAAATGCCCCTTCTTAATACCATACTTTTGCGTCTCATCAACATACATTATCCCACCAACTTCAAAATAAAATCGTGTAAAATTTCGAGGAAAGGTTTCATACTTACCATTCGAGACTGCATACTTTGATTCTTTATTAAGAATCCACCTATCTACCATCGGAGACAGGAATACGTAAAGAATAACAAGTATGCACAAACCTATTATAAGATAAGAACTCAGCGATTTTTTGTTTATACTCATAATACTCAGACTGTTCGAGATGTTAGCGGAGCGCATCCCGAACCCAAAAATAATCACCGATTTGAAATCCGTTTTATCAAGACTTCGGGATGCCCTAACGGAACATCCCGAAGAGCGGAGTTACTTCAAATTTCAAAAGAAGAAAATAATTTTTGCACAATTAGTAAGACATGGAAATTTTGACTTCATTTTAGGTGGTCACTTTCGCAGGAATATCTAGACTGTATAATAGACGCTTTATCAGACAAATCATTAAGAATGGCTGATTGTACAGCTTCTCTAGTAAGTCCAGGATAATCATCCACATACCTAAATGTATGGCAAACTTGATTTTCATTTCGTCCAAAATCAACATCATAAGATGAAAAGGTAGTTCCTCCAGTAGCCAAGGAACAAATAGACTTGGTCGATTACCTGGCATCCTTGGGACACCTTCCCGCAAAGCAGAACAACTTTGACTATTGGTTTCTGTCCCCCGTTGCACGAGGAACGCACCGCCTCCTTCAAGATCGACCATGGCAAGCGACCATGGTACCGGACAGGGCGGTGATTTGGTTGATTTCACCAAAGAACATTACTGCTGCGACTACAAGGATGCAATGGCGAAACTCAGGGAATATTTGAATGCCATGGAACCAACAATGCGTGTCAAAACTTCTGACAGAAATCCATCCCTGGTTTTGGACAACACGGACAAGCACATCCAAATTGTGACAGAACGGCCTATTGAAAAGTATTATTTGAAGCAATACATCAAGCAATACATCCTTAAACATCCCAGCAGAAAGAGCGTATTTTTATTGACATTTCGGATAACTGACTACGGGAGAAAAATCAACTTTCCAAATATCAATCTCAAACAACTCTTTATATTGATCTATATTTATAGCCACTGAAATAGCAACATTATCTCTGTCTATAAATACTCGATCTGCTATTTGTTGCCCAAATTTTCGGCTATTACTATCATTATAAATAAACATAACGCTTCCCATTCCTCCATCATTTATATCAATGACCTTAAGTACAGATAATTCTTTAAGCAAAAAACTGAATGAATTATCTTTTAACATGCACGTTAAAAGCCGTTTTTCTTCATCCTTTAACAATCTAGCATTATCAAATTTTTCAACACATGCCTCCATCTACTATTATTATTTACTATGACTGATTGATTATTAGCAATCTTTGCTTCTTTAAACTATAACGAAAATTATATTTCTTAATAGTTTTAAGGAACAGTTATTCGTCCAACATTAATTACATTATTACCGATTCTAAATACAGTATAAGTAATATCTATTCCGGACACATTGACAATCTGATTAAATGGCTGTCCAGTTTTAATGAAAGATAGCTTTGAACCCAGATCCCCTACTATTGCAGATGAGACATCCTCTCTACTTAGACCGATTTCATCAATATGCCTAAATGTATGGTTAACTTGATTTTCATTACCTCCAAATTGCACATCATTAGAATAAAATCTGGTATTTCCATCTTGATCACGCAAAGTTCCAGAAATATTACCTTTCCAATGCTCTGGGTTATCGTCTTTAACAAACTCTCCTTTCAAATCCCCGACAATTATCCCGTTGCTTACGGAAGGCGTACTTGGACTTTTGCCCGTCCAAACATTTTTACCTTTTACGTAAGCGTCCATTCCTCCATTGATCGCACCGAAGCCAGCACCAAAAGCACCACCACCAACTGCACCCTTACCTATATTGGACAATGTTTCGCCGATGCTGTTTCCGTCCATCACGCTCTGCATTGCCGCTCCTGTTGCACCTGCCGCTACGCCTCTCGCTGCACCATTGGCTGCTCCGCTAATTATACCTGTTCCTCCAAAAATATCCCCCATGCCTGCCGCCAATGAACTGGTAATAGCCCCGGTAATAGCCCCCTTCACCATATCCATGGGGCTACCACCGCCAACCCATGCGTTGCCCGCTCCGAGAATGATACCCGACGCAATCGGCCCTCCGTATTCAAAGGCAACACCGGCCGCGAATCCCACGCCGAAATAGCCAAATGCTTGCCCAATATTATGGACATTTCCTGAAAGTAGCTGGCTTCCAAGATTAATCAAACCACCTACCGTACCAGAGATTAAATCATCTACCAAAAAATGGTCTCCCGTAGGGTCAGTGTATTTAAGCGGATTGTTAATACAATAAGCATATCGATTGAAACTTTGTGTACCTAGCGGCTCCTGCACATAATTGTCTGGACTCATCATCCGTCCCTGTACCGGATCGAACATACGCCCGTTCATGTTGATCAATGCGAACTCGCTAAGATGTTCATGTCCCGTATAGCCTCTGTACAGCCAGTCAGGGTTGACGGGGACGTTGTTGTAACTCCAGTCGTTGGGGTTGCGCTTCCGCCCCCAGGCATCGAAATTCTGGCTGGCAACCACCGTACCCGCGCTGTTGGTCACCGTCAGTATGCTGCCCAGGTGGTCCTTGTACACGTAATTTACCGCTCCGTTGACAATGATGGCTCCCAGACCGTTGCCAAAACCAACATAGACAATATTGTTGGTTACACCATTCTTAACCTGTTTTTCATAATCACCCAGATAATACTTGGTTTCTATTACCGTTCCGCCCTGTTGCAGGACACCCTTGATGCGCTGGTAATCGCTGCCATAGGTGTACGTAAGGGCATAGTTGTTGTCCGTTACTTTCAACGTCTTCAGGAATGGCGTGTAGGTGATGTCCTGCTGTGTAGTCGGTATTGTCGATGGTGGTGTATTAGCACCGGCCGGATTGGTAATGTAAGCTACCGCATTGACTTTACCGCTTTGGTAGGTATAACTACCCGCATCGGTCTTCGTAGCTATGTTGCCAAGCGAACTACCGTTGTTGCCATCATAAGTCAGGGCCTGTGTCTGCACATTGTTGACCTTGGTCGTAAGCAACCGGTTGAGATTGTCGTACGTAAAGTCTTCCTGCAAGTTCTTCAGCACGTCTTTGCGCTGGGTCAGATTGCCCGTCAGGGGGTCAAAGGCAAACGTCAGGTTCTGTATGCCGGATGTCAAAAACTGGGTGGGAGTACCGGTTGCCAGGTTGTAGCTTTCCGTGGAGCTCTTGCCGTTACCTGTCGTATAGGCCGTGTACTTGCCCAGACTGTTCATCGCCGTAGCAGTGAACAGCACCGTACTACCCATCTTGACCTGTGTCTCTATTCCGTTGTGGTCGTACACCCTGTTGATTACAACGGATGTAGGATAGGTTGTCTGTGTCAGGTTGCTGTACGTGTCATAAGCATATTGGGTCGTATAGGCTGTACCGTCCACCGTTACCTTTTCCTGTGCCATCCGGCGCAGATTGTCATAGGTGTACTCTTTTACCTCACCCGCAAATCCGGTTATTTTGACAATGTTGTCGTTGCAGTACCCGTTAGTGGCATCTTTCCAGTATTCGTAGGTAGTCGTCCCTTCCGCCCCCACCCGGGTAACCACCCTTCCAAACAAGTCATAGGTCATGGAGGTCGCATGGTTCAGCGCATCTGTCTGTTTGGTCAGTTGACCGAGCGCATCATATTCGTAGGAGACGGTACCGGCATTGCGGTCGGTTAGGCTGATTTGTCTTCCGTATTCATCGTACACACTGCTGACAGCAATGGAACCATTCAGTGTGGTCTGCGTCTGGTTCCCCAGACTATTGTAGGTATAGTTCAGGGCACCTCCGTTGTCAGCCGCACTGACAACCTTTCCGGTGGCGTCTTCCGTCTTGCTGGAACTCTGTCCCGCACCGTTGGTAACTGTCGTCCTGAACTGCCCATTACCAAGATTTGCATAGGCGTAGTTAGTCGTCACTGTACCGTTACTGGTCTGTGTAAGCCTGGACATGTTGTCGTACATATTGGTAGTGGTAACCGCCGGCTCGCTGCTGTAGTGTGGGCTTACCTGACTCGTTACCAGCCCCCTGCCGTCGTAGGCCATCGTCGAAACAAGCATGGCATCATTGAACCCCGACACCTCCTTGCGAACCTCACGTCCCAACAGGTCATAATAAGCCTTGACGTTGCTGCCCCCACCGGGACGGGAGGTGGTCAGGGAGTACCTCCCCGCTGCGGCCTCCCATGCCAATGCATCCGTAACAACATATCCTTCCGGCAGGGTAGTCTTTGTCCTGCGGCCGAATACATCGTAGGTGTACGAAGTGGTAAGCCCGTCCGCCCCCCTCACACTGGCTATGTTTCCAAAGGTTCCCTCGTAAGCAAGAACGGTTTTCCGCGATATTCCCGTACCAACCTGCTCCTTACCCAAGAGTAGTCTACCCGTATTGTCATAAGTGTATTTGGTTGTCCGGGGCGATACTCCACTTGCAGCCACAACGGACTGTATCACGTTTCCGTAACCGTCATACGTATTGGTCGTCGTGACGGCCTTCGGCTTGCCAGAAAAACGGGTATTTGTCAACACGTTTCCATAAGCGTCATAGGTAAGGGCCGTTACACTGGAGGCTTCTGACTGCCCTGCTCTGGTGTTCTTGACCGTTACGTTGTCAGGCAAGGACGGATATGGATTGCCGTGGGCACCATACGTGGTCAGGGTAGTGGTGGTTTCCACCGCAGATACTGAGGTTCCGGACATGTACCCTTGTTTTGCCACGGACGTTGTAATGTTTCCGTAGCTGTCGTATGTATTTGCGGTCTCAGCCGCAGCGCCGGTTACCCCATTGTAGGACACCGTTTTCAGTATTTTATGGACATACCTTTTGTCAAAGTAATTCGTGGGGTTGACCAGCTGCAGCGTGTCCGTTGTTTTGGTATCCAATATAGTGTCATTCCCCAAAAGAGAATAGCTGTGTGTTGGACGCAGCAGCAGTGTGGAATAGCTGAACCCCTGCTCCGTTGCCGATACGACACCGGTGGACGATTCCGCCTGACGGAAAGTCTGGAAGCCCAAGAACCCCCTCGTTTTCTTGAACACGGCATCCTTGTAGCTGTAGCTGACACTGCCAATACCACCCGTTCCCACGCCGTTGGATTTCGTTTTTTGCCCTACCACGTACATGGGTACGTAGAAAACATTGTAGGGATTCCCATTGCGTAAACTGGTAATGGAACTGTTGTTGATGTCGTCGTACTGGTAAAACCAGCTCCTTTCTTACACACCACTCCCGCTGTTTATCTGATCATAGGAAAAGTTCTCCTCTACGCCCAAGCCGTTCACGGCCTTTGTAAGGAACAGCTCTTCCTTGAACGGTTTTGGATAGATAAAAGCACCCTTATTGCTATTGTTCACACCAAGTATGTCCGGTTTTCCGTCCCCGTTGAAGTCCCCGACAACGGTGTTCGCGGAAGTGCTTCCGTTAAGGTTCCCCTGACTTACACTGTAGCTCTCCAAGACAAAGGAAGTGCCGTTGCTGTAGTGCAGGTTATGCTTGGAATCCGTCGAAGACAAATCCAGAGACTGCCATACGTCCGTTTTACCGTCGCCGTTGAAATCCCCCAATACTATGTGATGGGCACTACCTCCATTGTCCTGTGGTAGGTAAGGCCTGTTCGCCCACACGAATGGAGTGGAAACGTATGGATTACTCACATTACCCGTACTTGTCATTATATACCATGCCCCTGTCGGATTGTTGTTGGAGACCCTGTAAAGGACATCCACTTTCCCGTCGCCGTTAAAGTCTCCCGGATATACCGGAAAATCCCCATAAAAATCCGTAGTCTGCCCTACAATTGTGGCCCCATATTCATACCCTGACGCAACGGAGATGGGAGAAATGGACAGAATGGATGTTTTGTTGCTTGTCATCACGAACAGTTCCTGCTTGCCGTCTCCGTCAAAGTCCATGGGGATAAGCTGATTGGCACTTGCGACAGACATGGCAGATCCGTCCCCCGCCTGAAAACCCAAAATTTCCTTGTTGAAGATACCTTTCTTCGGGCTGCTGAAGAATCCACGGAACTCCGTTGTCGGGCCAATCCCTAGGATGAGTATATAGTCAAGGTTTCCATCGCCGTCAAAATCTCCCGAAACGAAGTTGTTTCCGTAGGTTGAACCGTTATGGTAAGTATAGACAAAATCATTGGAGTATTGGAGTACATGTGGAATGCTGTTGTAGGACTCCGTCTTGTAGCTTGCACCCGTAAAAACCGAATAATACCTCGAATAGTTGACGTCTATTCCCGTGAACTTCGTATCTCCTGATGCCGAGATTGTATTTTTCACCATCAGGACATCCTCCTTGCCGTCCCCGTCATAATCCATGGTAAAAAATCCATACCGACTCCCGGGTCTAATCATTCCACCTCGTGAACGATTCCCATTTACACTCCTAACATTAGTCCCCGTACTGTTTGCAATGGGGTAGTTGTAGAAAAAAGAAACAGCCGGACTCCCTGCATAAGAGCCAAAGTCACTTAGTACGTCGTACGACAGATCGTGACGGATGCCATAGTTGTCTATGGAGTAGTTGACGGACAAAACATCCTGTTTGCTGTCACCGTTGAAGTCCCCCGCATAAATATTTCCGCCGTGCATATTGTCGTACTTAACAGACGGCACACTGATATCGGTCGCGGAAGCGTTTGAACCATACGTAAACACAAGGGGATTCAGTGCTGTCCCGTCAGACCCTTTTTCGGTAACGGACTGTAGAAGATATAGCTGTCGCTGTTGGGTATAGGCCAAAGAATAGGATCTTACAGTAGTGCCACCTTTTTTGATGTTGACAGCGGACAGATTGAAGGCATCCTTTAAGCTTGCTCCGCCATCGAACTTGGCACTCGTTTGCCAATATTGGCGAACTGCATACAAAAACTGAACTGTTATGTCCGGACTTAACCCTTTTGCCGTATTGCCAGTATATTCTATCGTAGCCAACTGATAAGTTCTGTCCGTCTGGTTTAAACCATAGGTAAAATTTTCGTAGTTTCCGTTTCGGTCGGTGACCCTGTTCAAAAACCAAATCATGGTACTCGCCTGATTGTCCGTTTTCATCACGGTGTTCGTGGCATGGCCATATTCCATGACCGTACCGTTTTTCAGCGTCACACGGAACCATTCCGGCCCCGCAGTTTCAGTTCCTCCAAAACTTTCGATTTTGGAGTACTGCTCATTTTCTGTTCCGTAAACAGTACCGTTGCCACCGTTGGCACCAGTTGTGGCAAACATTCTCTGCCCGTCCAGCACGAAGGCATCGTTGTCGTTCCTGTAGTAGACTGCCGTCGTATTTCCGTTGTAATAATAGCCGTGCCCCGACCTGGAGATCATTGACATACAGGATATCTTCCATCCCCATCCGGCAATCCCGTCCCCTCTTTGGTTGCTGTAAACCAGGTTTATTTCCGGTTGGACATTGTTCAGGCCAGGTAAAATTTTTATAGGGACAATATATGTGGATCCTCCCGTGGCGGATACGCCGCCGCCGCCGTCCGGGGTTCCTACTGGCTTGCTGAGGTCTATGGTCTGCGCTCGGGTCAGGACGGGCAGGCCTACAATAAAAAAAAGCAGGCTGTAGAGTATTCGGTTTTTCATTGAAATGCTTTGGTTTGTTCTGTTAATCGGGTTACTGTTTGACAACTTTTTGTGTGATGGCATTGATTCCGTCCTGGATGCGGAGAAGATATATTCCGGCCGGTTGGCGGGAAATGTCGAATTCCACCTGACTTCCACTTTTGACGGACTGTTGCAGAACACGTCCCCCCATGTCCATGAGTGTTACCTGCCCATTGTCAAGCGGTTTGGAGAACGTGACAGTAAAATGCCCTGTTGTCGGGTTCGGAAACAGGCGGTCTACCTGCTGCACGGTTTTAAGGTCAAGGCTTTTTGTGGACGTATAGGCTGTGGTAGCAGGGCTGTTGTTGCACACATACTTCCGCTGGGTTCTGTTGCCAGCGGCATCATAGGTATACACAATACCGCATGTATTGGCCGGAAGGGACTGTGCCTTGGCATGGAACCCGACCATAGCCAGTACGAGGCCAACAAATAATGTTTTCCGTTTCATAGAAGTTAAAATGTAGTAGTATTGGTAATTCGGTAAAATGGAAGCGAACATCAAAATGTCAGCTCCCCGCTCAACAAGTCCAGTCTTGTCGCCACCGGGGCTTTCTTCCCTAGAAAACCGCGAAGCGTTTCAGCGCGTTTTCTTTCATAGGGATTGTTGTCGTTGGGCCATGAGCTACCAACTGCCATCCGCCATGCCAAAGCCTGGTTTTTGCGGGTTCGATAGTCGAGGTACCTGGACAGCACGAATCCGTTACCGCTTTTTTCTATGGGTACCAGCCTGCCTGCTTCCAACTTGTATATTTCATGACCTCCAAGACATATGCCCCATGCGTCACCAACCTCAGAAACTGAACTGTCCGAGCCAAGTCGGTAGAGTTTCACGTAACCATTACCTTTTGCGGAATCTGCCGCAATCCATACCGATCCATTAGCGGAAGGTGCGTTTCCCAGAAATTCTGAAAAGCTCCTGTAGACTCCCTTAGTGTATACTGTATCCGTTAGTATCTTGCCGTTCCCGTACGAAAGTGACAGGGACAGAGTGGCAAGGGAGGAATCCGTATAGTCGCGATCCGCCAACGACCGATTTCCGAACAACATCTGCGTTTTTTTCTTCGGGTTATCCTTGGACGAGACGGAGACCTCGTATAGCAAGTCCATCGTACTAGCCAACGCTTGGGCAAAGGGAAGGCTGTCGCCAGCAACAAAAGACAGTACCGTGTCTACCGATGCCGCCCATCGATAATATCCTCCAATTGTGGAACTCCGCAAAATGTCCGCTGCTAGGTGCGTAAACAAATACCCCGTTAAAGTGTCCGATGTGGCTGACAGAGATCGAACGATCCACCGGTAAGAGGTAGTGGCTTTTCCAGACTGCAGTCTCCTTTTCTTCTTGGCGTACCAGTTGCTCCAACGGTCCAGAGGCATGTCTGCCAGTACCTGTGACGTCCCGTGGCCGCTACGGTCCGCAAAATACCCGAGCGACTGCGCATCACTAGTGGCGAAATAAACCTGTATAGTATCTCCAGACTTGACATCGTCTACAGTAGACCCCAAGTGAACAGTATGCCTATACTGTGCGGAGACCTCTGAGGCAAGCATAACTATGGTGACAATTAGGAAACATGCAGTATAAAGACGGAAGTTTTCCGACTTGGAATGGACTTCCTGCATCTTTTCGGAGTCCATTGTTGTTAGTATTCATTTCATTTAACAGCTTTTGGTCGCCCGGAGGCATAAACATAAGTATGGTAAAGAGTTATTTTAAGCGCTTTTTCTACAATAAAATTTAATCTTTTTATAACAATATTATAATTTTTTATTAACGTTTTTTACACAAGTATGAAAAAACAAAGGCGTCTCCACTTTGCCAAGTGTAGCATTTTGATTTAAACCAAAATGCATAAACAAGACTTTATTTCCATACTTCTCAAAAGCCAAAAAGAGGCCGACTTAAGTCGGCCTCTTTTTGGCTTTTGAGAAGTAACGCTTCTTTAATTTCCCGATTTGTCAGTCGTTTTATCCAAATTATTCAAACCATTCACCAATTCTGGTGTGATATTGCGCAACGAATCTTTGAAGTAAAAAATATTGTCGTCTTCGGAAGTTGCCACAACGTAAGCGTAGCCTTTTTCCTTTGCAAAACCTTTGAGGAAATTTTGGATACGCGTGCGCACGTCCAATAGTTTTTTGTTGGTTTCGTCGTGGAACTGCTGCGTCAACTCCTGCTCTTTCATCGCATAGTTCTGCTGCAATTTTTGCATATCCTGCTGAGCGGCGATCTGCTCGTTTTGGTTCATCGTTGCACCCTTTTCCTGATAGTATTGCGCTTTGTTGATGATATTGTTTTTAAGTGCGGTCAACTGCGAATTAATTTGGTTTTCCTTGTTAGACAACGATTTACGTACATTTTTGTAGTACGTATAATTGTTGGACAAAGAATCCATTTCAAAATAAGCTATTTTGATTTTGGGGTCGCCATCTTTGGCATTAGCGACATTCGGAACAGCGTCATTGGTATTGGTAGCAACACTTGTAGAAGGCGTTTTCAACTGAAAAACCATCGCGAATAGTACAATCACTGCAATCAACAAAACGATATTAAAGCCGAGTAAAAACTTGTTGTTCATCTATTATTAGAAATTGGTTTGCGTATGCTGTTTTTGAAAGTTAAATATAACCTCAAATTCAATACAAAAGCCAAAAATAAAAAAACAGGGAGTGAATCACTCCCTGTTTCGCTATAAAAAATTCTTAATTATTATTCTTCGTCATCGAAAGACATCGCTTCCTTAGTCGTCGTCAATAATTCGTATTCTTCTTTGTTGCCCACAACCAGATTGTCGAAGTCGCGCAAACCGGTACCCGCAGGAATTGGGTGTCCAGTAATGACGTTTTCTTTCAATCCGACCATGTAGTCCGTCTTACCGTGGATCGCAGCAGAACTCAACACTTTGGTTGTTTCCTGGAACGACGCCGCAGAAATCCAGCTCGGCACTCCCAAAGACGCTTTCGTAATACCCAGCAATACAGGTTTAGCTGTTGCAGGATCAGCATTTCTGACTTCCACTAATTGTTTGTCGGAACGGCGCAAGAACGAGTTTTCTTCTCTCAATTCGCGAACCGTAACGATTTGACCAGCTTTCAGTTTAGCACTTTCGCCGGCGTCAACAACTACTTTTTTGTCAAAAATACGGTCGTTTTCTTCGTTGAAGTCTACGCGGTCTTCCAAGTCACCCTCCAAGAATTTGGTATCACCGGCATCCAGGATTTCGACTTTCTTCATCATCTGGCGTACGATTGTTTCAATGTGCTTGTCATTGATCTGTACACCTTGTAGACGATAGACTTCCTGAATTTCGTTTACGACATATTCCTGAACGGCGAAAGGTCCTTTGATAGAAAGAATATCGAATGGAGCGGTCTGACCGTCGGACAATGGAGCACCTGCTTTTACAAAGTCTCCGTCTTGTACCAAGATCTGGCGGGACAATGGCACCAAGTATTTTTTGGTAACGCCATCTTTAGCTTCGACCACGATTTCCCTGTTACCACGTTTGATGTTTCCGAAAGTAACGACACCGTCGATTTCCGCAACGATTGCAGGATTACTTGGGTTACGCGCCTCGAACAATTCTGTTACACGAGGCAAACCACCGGTAATATCCCCGCTCTTACGCAACGTACGAGGGATTTTGACCAATACCTGACCAGCTTTTACTTTGTCGCCTTCGTCAACCGTCAAACGGCTACCAACCGGCAAGTTGTAAGATTTGGAATCAGCCTTACCGTCAACGACGATACTTGGCAATTTGGTTTTATCTTTCGATTCGATGATGACTTTGTCACGGTGACCCGTTTGTTCGTCGGCTTCTTCACGAAACGTGATACCGTCCAATATGGATTCAAAACTAACCTCACCGTCCACTTCAGAAACGATAACGTTGTTGAACGGATCCCAAGAACAGATCACGTCGCCTTTCTTCAGATCCTGACCATCTTTTACTTTCAATATAGATCCGTAAGGGATATTGTGCGTAGCCAACAGACGATCATTTTTGTCGTCCATTACACGCAATTCACCCGTACGACCGATAACGATCTGTATTGGATTTCCTTCATTGTCCTCTCCTCTAACTGTACGCAAACCATCAAAGTGTACCGTACCGTCAAAACGAACACGCATAGAAGAGTCAATAGAAGAAGATCCCGCGATACCACCCACGTGGAAAGTACGCAATGTCAACTGTGTACCCGGTTCACCGATGGACTGTGCAGCAATGATACCGACAGCGTCACCACGTTGCGCCAAGTAACCAGAAGCCAAGTTTTTACCGTAACATTTTACGCAAACACCACGTTTTGCTTCGCAAGTCAATACGGAACGGATTTCAACCGTTTCGATACCGCTTTCGTCGATAGCCGCCGCTTTGTCGCGCGTAATTTCTTCACCAGCAGCAATCAACAATTCGTCGGTTACTGGATGGAATACGTCGTGCAAAGACATACGACCTTCGATTCTATCCGCCAAAGATTCGATGATATCATCATTATCTTTCAAAGCAGAAATAGAAATACCGCGCAATGTGCCGCAATCTTCTTCCGTTACGACGACGTCTTGTGCAACGTCGACCAAACGACGCGTCAAGTAACCCGCATCGGCCGTTTTCAACGCCGTATCGGCAAGACCTTTACGCGCACCGTGCGTAGAGATGAAGTAATCCAAGACGTTCAAGCCCGCTTTAAAGTTGGACAAGATTGGATTTTCGATAATTTCAGAACCAGTGCTTCCGGATTTTCTTGGTTTAGCCATCAATCCACGAATACCAGCCAACTGTTTTACCTGTTGTTTAGAACCACGGGCTCCAGAATCCAACATCATGTACACAGAGTTAAAACCTTGTTTGTCGGTTTTCATCTCGTTGATCAGGATTTCCGTCAATTTGGTATCCACACGGCTCCAAATATCGATAACTTGGTTGTAACGTTCGTTGTTGGTGATAAGCCCCATGTTGTAGTTTTCCCAAACCTCTTCCACTTCTTCCTTCGCATGTTCCAACAAAGCAGAACGCGTATCAGGAATAATCAAGTCGTTGATAGAGAAGGACAAACCACCACGGAACGCCATCTGGTAACCCAAGGATTTAATGTCATCCAAGAATTTTTCGGCAGAGGGCACGTCCGTGATCTTGATGATGTCACTTACGATGACACGGATACTTTTCTTCGTCAACAATGCATTGACATAACCAACGGCTTTAGGCACAAACTGGTTAAACAATACACGACCGACAGTTGTTTCGACGAGTTCCGTTTTCAAAGAACCGTCTTTTTGCAAAACGTCCGCTTTAACCTTGATCATCGCATGAAGATCGACACGACCTTCATTCAACGCGATCATCACTTCTTCTGTGCTGTAGAAAGCCATGCCTTCTCCACGCACTTTGAAATCTTCGGTTGATTTACGTGGTTTTGTGATATAGTAAAGTCCCAATACCATGTCCTGAGAAGGCAACGTGATCGGCTGACCATTCTGAGGGTTCAGGATATTGTGGGAACCTAACATCAAAAGTTGCGCTTCCAATACAGCGGCGCTGCTCAATGGAACGTGAACCGCCATCTGGTCACCATCGAAATCGGCGTTGAAACCTGGCGTGATCAACGGGTTGAGCTGCATCGCTTTACCTTCGACCAGTTTAGGTTGGAATGCCTGAATAGACAAACGGTGCAATGTTGGGGCACGGTTCAGCAATACAGGGTGTCCTTTCAACACATTTTCGAGAATGTCCCAAATTACGGGTTCTTTTTTGTCGACTAATTTCTTAGCGGATTTAACCGTTTTGACGATACCTCTTTCGATCAGTTTTCGGATAACGAATGGTTTGAACAATTCGGCAGCCATATCTTTTGGCAATCCCATTTCGTGCATTTTCAGCTCGGGACCGACGACGATAACGGAACGACCGGAGTAGTCCACACGTTTACCCAGCAAGTTCTGACGGAAACGACCTTGTTTACCTTTCAATACATCCGAAAGGGATTTCAAGGCACGACCACCTTCTGCTTTTACGGCGTTGGATTTACGGGAGTTGTCAAACAGGGAATCGACCGCTTCCTGTAACATACGTTTTTCGTTGCGCAAGATGACTTCCGGCGCTTTGATCTCCAACAAACGTTTCAAACGGTTGTTGCGGATGATAACGCGACGATACAAATCGTTCAAATCGGAAGACGCGAAACGTCCACCGTCCAATGGCACCAATGGGCGCAATTCAGGTGGAATGACAGGCAAATACTGCATCACCATCCATTCAGGGCGGTTGGCAATACGCGTCTGCGAATCACGGAAAGCTTCTACGACGCTCAAGCGTTTCAAAGCGTCTGCTTTACGTTGCTGGGAAGTTTCGTTTGCCGCAGCGTTACGCAAGTCGAAGCTGGAAGTATCCAGGTCCAAACGCGCCAATAGGTCAGAAACAGCTTCCGCACCCATTTTTGCCACGAATTTTTGAGGATCGTCGTCGGGCAGATATTGATTGTCTTTTGGCAGACCATCAATGATGTCAAGGTATTCTTCTTCCGTCAACAAATCGCCCGTCTGCAGGCCTTTGTCTTCACGAATACCCGCCTGGATGACGGCATATCTTTCATAATAGATGATGCTTTCCAATTTCTTGGAACTCATCCCTAACAAATAACCAATTTTATTCGGAAGGCTCTTGAAGTACCAGATGTGTACGATCGGAACTACCAGTTTGATATGTCCCATACGCTCACGACGGACTTTCTTTTCCGTTACCTCCACGCCGCAGCGGTCGCAGACGATACCCTTGTAACGGATACGTTTGTACTTGCCGCAGGCACATTCATAATCCTTAACTGGCCCGAAAATCCTTTCGCAGAACAAACCGTCGCGCTCTGGTTTGTACGTACGATAGTTGATAGTTTCAGGCTTTAACACTTCACCATAGCTACGCTCCAGGATAGTATCCGGAGAAGCCAGTCCAATGGTAATCTTGGAAAAGCTTGCTTTGGGACGATTGTCTTTTTTGATGGCCATATTCCAGAAAAAATTTGAATTTTAAATGAATAACGCACCATACCTCATTAGAAAACGACAAAAGCCAAGACAGCCGTAACACTTTGAATACCAAAACATTACGGCTTACCTTTTATTTTGCAATAATATAAAAAGGTAGAATACGAGATTCTGCTATGTACATAGACCGGCAAAGGTAAGATAAATTTGCCAAATGAATGGAGAGATTTTTTGGCTGAACAATATAGATTTACTACTTTTTTAATTAAAACTAAATAATCTCCACGTTTTTTCTTGACAAAAAAAGTGATATTGCTAATGTGTATTCGCTCCGCTTGGGTCGCCTTTAAAACGACTCGATCTTTGGTCACTTTCCATCAAGGGAAAGTAACTAAAAACAAATTCAATATGTTTGGCCCATATTAGGCCAAATCAAAAACAATCAATCAACGTTCTGCATCCAACTAAAAACTAACTTAGCAAACACATTTTGATCTTGTCCAATACCTTTTATATGAAAAAATATTTATTCAGCCTGTCAATGGCATTTTGCACCTTGTTTGCCGTAAAAGCACAAAACAAACCACTTCTTTCCGTTGCGTTGGCGGGACTCAACCACGACCACGTTTACTTAATGATGCAGCACTACAAAAAAGGCGACGTCAACATTGTCGGTATTGCCGAGTCGAACAAAGAACTGGTTGCCAAGTTTGAGAAAGACTTTCATATTCCCGATTCGCTCTTTTATCCTAATTTGAAAACCTTATTGGCGCACCAGAAACCGGAAGTCGTCATGGCATTCAATCCGATCAACGAACATATTGACGTGGTCAAAACCTGCGCGCCGCAACATGTTAACGTCATGGTCGAAAAACCGCTCGCAACAACAGTCAAAGATGCGGAAACTATGGCGGCTCTTGCCAAACAATACAATATCCAGATACTTACCGACTACGAAACGGAATGGTACGCCACCAACCAAAAAGTCTACAAACAAGTAAAAGCAAACGCCGTCGGCAACGTCGTCAAAATGGTCGCACACGACGGCCATCAAGGCCCGAAAGAAATTGGATGCAGCAGCTATTTTCTGGATTGGCTGACCGATCCCATCAAAAACGGTGCGGGCGCGCTGAACGATTTTGGTTGCTACGGCGCCAATTTGTTTACATGGTTGATGGATAACCAAATGCCGATTGCCGTTTCCGCAGTCACGCACCAGATCAAACCGAACGTTTATCCAAAAGTGGACGACGACGCGACGATTTTGGTCGAATATCCTAACGCGACGGGCATCATCGAAGCTTCTTGGAATTGGCCTTTCAGCATCAAGGATTGGGAAGTTTTTGGGAAAACGGGTTATCTGCAAGCCGTCGACAACATTACGTTGCGTACCCGAAAAGACAACGCCCAATATGAAATTCAGAAGCTAGACCCGTCCGAAACTTCTTATCAGGACTATATTCCTTACCTAACCGCAGTATTGCGCGGCGAAGTTAATCCCGGCGACGACCTTTCGTCTTTGAAAAACAATTTGATTGTCGTGAAGATTTTAACCGCAGCAAAAGAATCCGCCAAAACAGGAAAGAAAGTCTATTTGAAATAAAAAATCCATCTACTTAAAAATCTGAAAATCCCTTGCTCAATATATCGAACAAGGGATTTTCTATCATAAAACCAATCAACAATTTCGCTGGCTCAATCCTCTATCCTGCTCACAATATTGTTTTCCAGAAAAACATTGTTCTCATTCAAAAATGCCATCAGACAATTGTAGGCAAAATGTATTGGGCACGCTGTCCATCTGCGTTTCAAACTGCGGTTCGTACACATCTTTTTGCTTGAACTACGCCGATTTCATCACGTTTTTTGGACAATTGCATGCGTTTCGAGTTTGGGGTTACAAGCCGGTCCATTTGCGCAAATCATTCAAACCGTCGATTAGGTTCAATTTGTCGCTTTCCGAAAAAAGTGGACTGTAAAGACCTTTATTAATTTGGCTTTGCAAAGAATCGAGCGTTTTCAATATGTTTTCCTTTTCCAAATCCGGTTTGGACGATTGCTTCAATAGCCCGACCAATTGCTCTTTAGGTTGTACGGAAACGTTCAGATAAGTCGCCAACAGTTCCTGCACCAAAGCCGAACCTTGCGCATACATATCGGACTTGCTGGTTGTCAGCAATATTTTTTGCAGATCAATATTGAAGTTCTTTTTCGGCGGATCTTCGACCAATACAGCGCCTTCCGCTTTCGGTGTTTCCGTCTTTATATAGGGAGAAACGATATCGGGCTGCGTTTCCGGCTGTTTGTTTTTCTCCTTTTCGTCGAAATTCCACGGTGCCGAGTCCTCGTTTTTCTGCTCCGCAACTGTTTTTTTGCGTTGTTGTGGTTGTTTGTTTTTCTTCGCAGCTTTTGCGAACAGCCATATCAACAAAATCACCAACACACTTCCACCCAATATTTTCGTGACCGAACTAATATCCGTTCCAAAACTATTGTCATTGCTGGATTTGTGTGCCAAAGGCGCGGTAAATTCCACCGTAAACGGATCGGACTGAATTGTTTTGTAAGTTGCCGTTTCCGGATCAAAATAAGAAAAATCAATCGGTGCAAACGTTACCTTTCCTTGTTTGTCTCCGATAAAAGGCACTTCAAAAACTTTGGAAACCTGTACCGGAAAACTGCGTTTGTCCACGTTTTGGCTGTCTTTGGGATCGTAATGTTCGACACCGTTTGGCCATTGTATATCGGGAATCGTCACGGGCTGTAGATTTCCCTCACCCGCAATTTCAATATGCAAACTGTTATTTTCTCCCGCTGGCAAATTGTTCTGCTGCGGCGTTACCCGTATCCAAAAATTTCCGATCGCACCCGAAAAATTAGCTGGTTTTCCCGTATTGGGCAGCGGTTTGGCATCAACAGTTACGGCAGGATTTTGAAGTAACTGCGTATATGTCTGCCGATTGTACGGATCGTCGTAAGATGTAAAAGGAATTTCGTTGGAAGTCTCGACCGTACCCAAAGAAATCGTGCCGGGCTGCAACGGCGTCAACTGCACTTTTCGGATAAGGAAAGCGCGGTAGCGTTTTCCCTCAACCGTCACCATTTCTGGTTGGGTTTCTTTTGTCAAATCCAATACGCTTACTCCTTTGAAACTGGGTTGTGCGGTAACTTTCGATTGTCCACCCAAAGAAGAATAAAGCTGATAAGTAACAGCAAACGGCTCGCCGACATAGACCGATTTTTTGCTCGGCGTCGCGCGGACAAACATATTGGCCTTTATTTTTTGCTCGGCCGTTTCTCCCCGATGCAAAACATTTCCCGTCTCTGGCTCGTCCTGTCCGCTGCCCGCCAATTGATCCAATAGCGATTGCAAACCTGCAAGCCCACCGCCGCCGGAAGAAGGAGACGGAATGCCACCACCCGAAGATTGACTGCTGACTTCAATAGTCGTTCCCGAACAAGTCAGCTGCTTGCCGTCCGCAACAATAGACGCGCCCGGAATGGAAAGCCTTCCCGTTTTTTGCGGCATCAACAAATAGACATATCCAATGGAAGAAGACCGCGCGCCATTGATGATGCTGGTTTCCTGCGAAGTCTGCGGACCGGAAACGATTTTCCAACCAGGAAAACGCGATACGGAAAGCTGGCTGTTCAGTTCAGATGCGTTTTTGACCGAATACGAAACCTGCAACACCTCGTCCTTCCCGATCGACTGGCTGGAAACTTCCAGCTTGAGTCCCAACTGTGCAAAAACGTTAACCGTGCCGAACAATACGCACAGCAACAAAACTATTTTCTTACAATGATGCGATGGAGCCATAACACAAGAAACACTGGCGTTTGGACCAGTGCGTTTTCATTTTCGGACAAATATACAAATATAGAAATGCTGCCCATCGAACAGCGAAACAAGAAAATGATAAAATTTATTCAATTGCTTCATACGCTGCGTCCAATATACGATCGCGAACATTGAGTTTTCCCATCTGACCGTTGAGACCGCCATCCGAATAAACCCTGTTAGACAGAAAAACGAACAACAAATCCTTTGCAGGATCAGCCCAGACGCAAGTACCCGTAAAACCCGTGTGCCCAAAAGTCGCAGGCGAAGCGTATCGCGAAGGATAAGGACTTTTCTCTGCCGCGTTGTCTTTATAAGGTTTGTCAAAACCCAAACCGCGACGGCTGATTTTACTATTGTAAGCCGTCCACTGGTCGATAGTGTTTTTTTGCAAATATTGTTTTCCGTTCCAGACGCCACCATTCAACAGCATCAGGTAGAGTTTGGACAGATCCATCGCGTCCGTAAACAAACCCGCATGTCCCGCAACGCCGCCCATCAACGCCGCTCGGGGATCGTGCACCGTACCCCAGATTTGTTGGCGACGGAATATTTTTTCGTTTTCAGTGGGGACAGTCTGATTTTTGGAAAAATCATGTTCCAACGGCAAAAAAGTCGTTGTCGTCATGCCCATCGGCGCGTAAAAATTTTGCGCTGCATATTGGTCCAACGTCAATCCAGATACGGCTTCCACTATTTTTCCCAATATGATAAAATCATTGTCGCTATAAACGTATTTGTCTTTCGGACCGAGTTTGTCCGCGCGGATTGCCGAATCGATTTTGGGCAATTGATCATTTCTGAAATACATTTTGTCCGTAACTGTCACACCGTATTGGGCATTTTTTGTATTGGAAAAATAACCCGGCAGAGGATTTCCGTTTTTATCCAGAAACAAACGATCAAAAAAAGTGTCGGGCATAAAACCCGCTTGATGCAGCAATATATTGCGCAGCGTTATATTGGACTTGTCCGAATTTCTGTAAACCGGCAAATAATCGCCAATCGTTTTGTCTATATCGACTTTTCCTTCCTCGACCAAACGCATCAGCGAAACCGTCGTCGCGGAAACTTTGGTACAGGACGCAATATCATACAGGTCGTTGGTCGCGACGCGCTGCGTATTGTCGTAGGTCAAAAAGCCGTAGTTTTTGTAAAAAACAACTCTCCCTTTTCGGGCAATCAATACCTGACAACCGGGAAAAGCTTTTGCGACAATCGCCGTATTGACGATTGTGTCGATCATCTGTAATTTTTTGTTGTCCATCCCAACTTCCGCAGGAAAAACGGCGGGTAAATTTTCTCTTTTGACACCAAAATTGAACGGAAAATTATCCGAAACCGTCACGGGCAAATGTCCGCTGAAACCAGCCTGCTGCGTCAACGCGTTGAAAGCCGCTTTTTGGAAAATGCTGTCGTCCTCGTACGCAACAACCAAGTTTTTTGCATTCAGGAAAAATTTTGCCGCATAAGGGTTTCCGAATACGACCGTCGCAGTAGGAAAGTTTTTGTCAACATCTTTTGCCAGCTGGACAGCCGCATTCGGAATGCCGAAGTTGTCCGCTGGTCGTTTGGAAAAATCATGTATGCCAATATAAATCTTGTCGTAGCGTTTCGCTTTCAATACGGACAGCAAATTGTTGATCGCCGCCGTATTGGATTTGTAACTGATATTGTATTGGTCCGCCTTGAAATCTTTCTGGAAAGCATTGCCGATCGTTGTATTGCTCGGGGTACCAATAGCGACGTACGCGATTTTTCCGATAGACGGATTCAATATGACGCTGTCACTTAGACGCAACAAAGTCATCGCGTGAAGCGCAACCGCAGCACGCATATTGGGCACATCTTTGTTTAAGTCTGCCAATAAATTGGTCGTATCGACGATTGGCCTTTGCGCAAGTCCTAGATTGTATTTTGCCAAAAGCACTTTTTTGACGCGCGCGTCCAGTTCTTCCTGCGAAAAACGTCCGTCCTTAATCGCTTTTCGGACTTCTTTGACCGTTCCTTTCACGTCACCGGGCAAACAAAGCATGTCGTTACCCGCAATCAGCGACTGCACGGAAGCTTTTCCCTGTGGAAAAAACTTCGCTACGCCTTTCATTTCCAAAGCATCGGTAAACGAAATCCCTTTGAAACCGAGTTTTTTGCGTAGCAGTTCGTTGATTGCTTTTGGCGAAAGTGAGGTCGCCAGATTCGGTGTCGAATCGATCGCCGGAATGGACAAATGCGCAATCATCACACTGCCAATACCATCCTGAAAAACCTGCCGAAACGGAACGAGTTCCAACGTATCCAAAGCCGACAGAGGCTTGTTGATCACTGGCAAATCCAGATGCGAATCCACCGCGACGTCGCCGTGCCCAGGAAAATGTTTGGCAGTCGCCATCACGCCTTTACTCTGCAAACCTTTCATAATCTGCGAACCATATTGGGCAACGCGCCATTTGTCCTGTCCAAACGAGCGGTAGCCAATCACGGGATTGTTCGGATTGTTGTTGATGTCCACGACCGGCGCATAATCAACCTGAATGCCTAATCGTTTGCATTGTTCCGCCATCGCCTGCCCAATAGCAAAAACCAGTTCGGGATTGTCCATCGCGCCCATCGTCAACTGATCGGGAAACTTGTCGACCGCGGTAACACGCATTCCCAAACCCATTTCGCCGTCAATACAGACCATCAACGGAATTTTGGATCGCTGCTGCAGTTCGTTCATGATAATGGCCTGCTCCACCGCGCCGCCTTGAAATGGGCAGATCGAGCCAATACCGAATTTTCGGATATATTTTTTGAGTTCTTTGTCGTAAAAAATAGGTTTTCCGTTTTGGATACTGCTTTCGCGCATGACCATCAACTGGCCAACTTTCTTTTTGAAGGACAAGGAGTTGAACACGCTGTCGACCCAACGATCAGCATCCGAACTATGCTGCAAAAACGCCTGCCCGTAAGAACACAAACCCGTAACCGAAAAAGCAGCCGCCAAAAGGAATCCTTTCATTTCGCAAGACTTTTTTGTAAATGGTAATAATTAGATCTGCAAAATACGGAAGCTTTTCTTCTCATTCTAAAAATAACCGCCAAAAGACGCAACCATAATTTGCATTTATATTGGGCAAAAAAATAGCCCCGAAAATTCGGGGCTATTTTTCTTATCGTTGAAATTTTTCTTATTCAAATTTCAGATCCAAACCTAAACCACGCAATTCGTGAACCAATACGTTGAAGGATTCCGGAACACCTGGTTTTGGAACGTTTTCGCCTTTCACGATGGCTTCGTAAGTCTTCGCACGACCAACGATATCATCAGATTTGATTGTCAACAATTCCTGCAATACATTGGATGCACCGTAGGCTTCCAATGCCCAAACTTCCATTTCCCCGAAACGCTGACCACCGAACTGAGCTTTACCACCCAAAGGTTGTTGCGTAATCAAGCTGTATGGTCCGATAGAACGAGCGTGCATCTTGTCGTCAACCATGTGGTGCAGTTTGATCATGTAGATCACACCTACGGTTGCTTTTTGGTGGAAGCGTTCGCCGGTCTCACCGTTGTACAGGTAAGAGTGACCCATCATTGGCAATTCTGCTTTGGTACAATAATCCGCAATTTCTTCCGGTGTAGCACCGTCGAAAATTGGCGTAGCAAACTTCATGTTGAGTTTCTTACCGCACCAGCCAAGGATCGTTTCGTAGATCTGACCGATGTTCATACGGGAAGGTACCCCTAGTGGGTTCAATACGATGTCGACAGGTGTACCGTCTTCCAAGAACGGCATATCTTCCTGACGTACGATTTTGGCAACGATACCTTTGTTACCGTGACGTCCCGCCATTTTGTCCCCAACTTTCAGTTTACGCTTAACAGCCAGGTAAACTTTAGCGAGTTTCAATACACCTGCTGGCAACTCGTCACCGATGGAAATGTTGAATTTTTCACGTTTGTAACGTCCCAATTCTTCATTGTAACGGATGTTGTAGTTGTGCAACAAGATATTGACGTAATTGTCGATTTCGTCATCGCCCGTCCAACCAAGCGGATTAACGTTTTGATAATCAACAATACCCAAGTTTTTCAAATTGAATTTGGAACCTTTCGCGATCAACAGTTCACCGAAGTTGTTGTTGATACCAGTGGACGTTTTGTCTTTCAACAAGGTCTGCAATTTGTTCAATAACAAATCACGGATTTCTTTCACTTTTTCGTCGTGTACTTTTTCAATTTTTTCCAATTGCGCTTTTTCACGCAATTTTCCATTCTTGTCTTTTTTGACACGTTGAAACAAGCTCTTGTTGATGATGATACCTTCAGTTCCGTTTGGCGCTTTCAAAGAAGCATCTTTCGCGTCACCGGCTTTGTCACCGAAGATCGCACGCAACAGTTTTTCTTCCGGAGTTGGGTCAGATTCACCTTTTGGCGTGATCTTACCGATCATGATATCGCCTTCCTTGATGTGTGCACCAATACGAACAATACCGTTTTCGTCCAAATCCTTGGTCATTTCTTCCGATACGTTTGGAATGTCGGAAGTCAATTCTTCCTCACCCAATTTCGTATCGCGCACTTCCAATTCGTATTCTTCAATATGTACGGAGGTAAACAAGTCTTCACGTACTACTTTTTCGTTGATAACGATCGCATCCTCGAAGTTGTAACCTTTCCAAGGCATGAACGCCACTTGCAGGTTACGACCCAAGGCCAATTCGCCGTCTTTCGTTGCGTAACCTTCTGTCAAGAACTGGTCTTTTACAACCTTTTGTCCTTTGATAACTGCTGGACGCAAAGTGATGGCCGTTGCAGAGTTGGTTTTGACGTATTTGGTCAATTTGTATTTCTTCAAATCGTCCTCGAAGCTGATCAAACGATCCAAATCGTTACGGTCGTAACGAACGTGGATTTCATTTGCGTCAACGTATTCGATTACACCTTCACCTTCTGCTACAATCTGAATACGGGAATCACGTGCTGCTTTCGCTTCCAAACCAGTACCGACGATTGGTGCTTGTGGCAACAACAATGGTACCGCCTGACGTTGCATGTTGGATCCCATCAAGGCACGGTTGGCGTCATCATGCTCGATGAACGGAATCATGGATGCGGACACACCAACGATCTGGTTTGGCGCAACGTCCATGTATTCCACTTCGCTCTTATCCAAAACAGGGAAATCACCTGTTTCGCGGCTGATGATTCTGTCTTCCAAGAAGTGGCCTTTTGCATCGATCGGCGCATTGTTCTGCGCGATTTTTGCCTGGTCTTCTTCCTCTGCACTCAAGTATTTGATTTTGTCCAACTCAACCTGTCCGTCCTTCACTTTGTGATAAGGCGTTTCGATGAAACCCATATCGTTGATTTTTGCGTGGACGCACAATGTAGAAATCAAACCAATGTTCGGACCTTCCGGCGTTTCGATCGTACAAAGACGACCGTAGTGCGAATAGTGTACGTCACGAACCTCAAAACCCGCACGTTCACGGCTCAAACCACCGGGTCCTAACGCGGAAATACGACGTTTGTGCGTGATTTCGGACAAAGGATTGGTTTGGTCAAGGAACTGGGACAATTGGGAAGTACCAAAGAATGAATTGATAACGGAAGACAAAGTACGCGCGTTGATCAAGTCAACCGGCGTAAAGACTTCGTTGTCGCGGACGTTCATTCTTTCGCGGATGGTACGAGCCATACGAGCCAAACCGACACCGAACTGAGCATACAACTGTTCGCCTACTGTACGTACGCGACGGTTGCTCAAGTGGTCAATATCGTCGATTTCAGCTTTACCATTGGTCAAGCGAACCAAGTATTTAATGATGGAGATGATGTCCGTTTTGGTCAATACTTTGACTTCGGGATCAATCTCGACACCTAATTTGCGGTTGATTTTGTAACGACCCACTTCACCTAAATCGTAACGTTTGTCGCTAAAGAACAATTTGTCGATGATACCTCTCGCCGTTTCGTTGTCAGGCGCATCAGCACCACGCAGTTGGCGGTAGATATGCTGAACCGCTTCTAACTCACTGTTAGAAGTATCTTTATTCAATGTATTGTAAATGATCGCGTAGTCACCACCTACGTCTTCACGTTGGATAAACACGCTCTTCACATCCAATTCGGAAATGATGTCGATCGCTTCTTCGTCGATGATCGTATCACGTTCCAATACGACTTCGTTACGCTCGATAGAAACGACTTCGCCCGTATCTTCATCCACGAAATCTTCGACCCATGTACGCAATACACGAGCAGCCAATTTCTGTCCGATATAGGCTTCCAAAGCTGTTTTGTCGGCAGCCACTTCCGTAGCCATTCCGAACAATTCGAGAATATCTTTGTCCGTTTCAAAACCGATGGAACGCAGCAATGTCGTTACAGGGAATTTTTTCTTACGGTCGATGTATGCGTACATGACATTGTTGATGTCCGTAGCAAATTCCATCCACGCACCTTTGAAAGGAATGACGCGGGCAGAATAGATTTTCGTTCCGTTTGGATGCACGGACTGACCGAAGAATACACCAGGAGAACGGTGCAATTGGGAAACGACAACACGCTCAGCACCATTCACGACGAATGTACCGCGCGGCGTCATATAAGGAATATTACCAAGGAATACGTCCTGTACAATAGTCTGGAAATCAACGTGTTCCTCATCGTTACAGCTCAAACGGAGCTTGGCTTTCAAAGGAACAGCGTATGTCAATCCGCGGTCCATACACTCGTCAATCGTGTAACGGGGCGGATCGATGAAATAATCCAAGAATTCCAGTACGAAAATATTACGGGTGTCCGTAATAGGAAAATTCTCCTTGAACACTCGGAACAGACCTTCGTTGTTACGTTTGTCAGGAGTCGTTTCTAACTGGAAAAATTCGTGGAAAGATTCTAACTGAATGTCTAATAAATCAGGAGTTTCAGCAAGGTTTTTCGACTTAGCGAAGCTGAACCTCTTTTGAACTTGTGTAGATGACATATCTTGAATTAACCGGTTTTACGTAAATACAAAAAATGGGAACACATTTCTGCATTCCAGTGCACTGATTTTCAATTGATTCAGCCAAAGAAAATGGCCATTTTTGACTGAATATTGCTAATTAGCCCGAATTAAGGGACAGCAAAGTTAAGCTTTATTGTTGTAAATGAAAAGTTTTTATTTATCGGAGCAAGCCTACAGCCAAAAGCATACTTCTCGCTGATTTCGTAGCGCATTATTGGACTGTGTATTTTTGATGAAGATTTTTTTAGAAAAAATAGGGCGACCTTTGTACAATATGAAAACGAAAGACATTAAGTAAAGACAAAATCATGCAATCCATAACCAAAATGGTGACGGACAAAGATACAGTCCTCGGAGCATACATCAAAGGAAAAACATCTAGCCAAACATTGACGCAAAAAGGCATAAAGCTTGCAAAGCCAATATAACTATACATTCGACAACCTTCTCAACACCTACAATTTCACAACAAAAAATAATATCCATTACAGGATAGCTTTTATTGTTGATGAAACTTTTTCAACCATCGCAGAAGCAGACATTCCAAATATATACGGTCCATGAACCAATCGGGCCTTATGACGCCAAAGTATTCAATACAATTGAGCATATTGTCGTCCAGTTCTTTTTAAAGGCAGAAAATGCCTTAATTTACATCTGCTCGGACGAAGAGCAAAAAGCTAAACTGCGGTATAACAGCTTCAATAGATGGTATAATCATTCAAAATTTAGTACTACAATCGGCAAAATTGACAACGTCTTCAATATTTAAACAAAAGACTTTCCTCTTCTACAAATTTACACGTCCTTTCTTTTTCACAAGGACAATCCAAACGGTCAAAAACGAATCAATATCTACACCCAAATAGAAAATGTATTGAATGAAAAGGACTAAACGCGCTCACTCTTTTTTCCTAAAAAACAAAAAATACAACGCAATGCCTACCACCAGTACGCCAAAACCTGGAATATAGTATTTACTGCCCGCCGTAAAGAAAAGAAACAACCACGCCAATATAGAAAATAGGGCCGGCAAGGGGTAAAGCGGCATTTGAAAAGGCAGTTCGGCCTGTCTTTTTTGCAAACGCATACGTATCACGCCAACCGCCTGCGGAATAAACTGTATGAATATCCGCGTGACGACGATGAAACTAAAAACCGAAGACGCTTCGCTGAAAAACAGACAAAACAACATCGCGATCCCGCCAAAGATCAACAATACATAATCCGGAAAATGTTTCGTAGGGTGCAGATGCGCCAATACCTTGAAATGCATACCCTCTTTCGCAGAAGCATAGATGATCCGCGAATAACCAAGCATCAGCGAAAACAAAGACGAACAAGCCACAACCACCAAAACCGCAGTCACTACATACGCGATATGTTTACCATAGACTTTTTCAAACAAGATGCTCAACAACGGCGCATTGCCATCTGCAATTTCATTCATCGGAACCGACCCTGCAACGGCCCATTGCATGCCAAGATATAATATCCCAATAAAAAGTATGGACAACAATATACTACGCGGAATATTCTTCGTCGGGTTCTTTATTTCCCCACCAATATGGCACACATTGTAGTAACCCAAATATGCATAAACTGCTTTGGACGTATATTGACCTACCAATACCCAAACAGCCATATTGGTCCAGTCCGAAATCGCGGATTTCGAAGCAGAATTGGCTGCCATGATTTTTCCATCAAAAGCATACGCGCCTGTGCCAATGGTCCAAACCAACAGAAAAACCATAACAACGGACAACACCGTTCCAATTTTTCCAACTGAGCTGATCTTCCTATAAAGCATAAATACAACTATCAGAACAACAGAGATCATCACCAGCTTGGTTGACCATACACCAAGCGGAACGACATATTTAAGATAGTTCACCAAACCCAACGTAGCGCTTGTCATCACCAAGGGTAGATGCACCGAAGTCTGCATACTGTACAAAAACGCAAACATCCGTCCAGCCCTTCCTTTGTATAATTTCTGTAAAAAAATAAAACTACCGCCCGCTTCCGGCCATGCAGCGCCGAGCTCCGACCAGACCAATCCGTCCGCAAAACTAATCACCACCCCGATCAGCCAGGGAATCAAACTAAACTTTCCCGGAAATCCCGTCAATATTATGGGTAGGGCTACAAATGGTCCAATCCCCACCATGTCAATCATATTGAGCATCGTCGCCTGCCCCAACCCCAATGCGCGCACCAAACCTTTCTTATCGTCTGACATTCTTTTATTGATGAATTATGATTTATGAATTATAAGCCGGGTAAAAAGGTAAAAGTCAAAAACAAAAGACGATGAGATTCAGCATTCAGTCTTTCGGACTTTCCGTCACCCAACATCTCTCTATTTCCCTATGGATAAAAGATTTGCAAGCAATCGATACGCGCCCGGAACGCCCGCCGGCAATTCCCTGAACCAATCGTAAACGGAATATACAAAATGTCCTTTTCCGTATTGCGCAATCAATATACCGCCGGACAAATCTTTTTCGTTCGGATCGTGGCTCGCGATTATCGTCTGGTAGTGGTTGTCCCATTCCGACGGAAAATAAAGTCCGCGTTCCTGCACCCAACCTTCAAAATCTTTTTGCGTGATTTTGTTGGGAAAATTTAGCGCAGGATGATCAGGATTTGTAAAAGATATCGGCGCATTTTCGTCCGTCACGCGGTCGTTGGAAAGCGTAAGCAGATAAGGTCCGATTTTATCCGAAATCAAACCACGAAAAACATTGTATTGCGCCACGACATTGCCACCGTTTTGGCAATATTGCAAAAGCACATCTTGATAGTGCGCAATTTTCGGCAACGTATTGTACGCGCGGATTCCGACCATGATCGCGTCAAAATTTTGAAGGTTTTCGACGTTCACGTCTTTGTCCTGCAACAGCGTTACGTTATAGCCAATCTGACGCAAACCAGCCGGCACTTCGTCGCCCGCACCCATTAGATAACCGATGTTTTTTCCCTTTATTTGAATGTCAAAATTTTCCGCTTTGGCCGTTGCCGGCAACATATAAAGCTGCGTCGGGATATGTTCGTATTGAATCACGTCTTCGCTCAGGTTTGTCGTCGTTCCGTCGATCGTGATATTGGCGGCAATCACACCGTGCGCACTCGTATTGGAAGGCGTCACATTGAACACTATATCTTTTTCGTCGTTCGCCGCCAACGCAACGTTTTGCAATGCTGGCGTGGCTTTCCAGCCATTCGGAAGCTCAAGTTTGACCGTTCCATTTATAGGGTCAGCATTGGACGACACTTTTACGTGCACGTTTTTGGATTGTCCATTTGGAAACATGTAAGCCGAATTGTCCATATTGACAAAGCCTTTCGGCGTAATATACAATGGATTGAACAGTTCACCTTTTACGGGATCAACCTGCCGATAACAAACAGGAATTTCGTACGCAAAACTTTCCGCGCCAATATGCAAAAACACTTTGGCCGTAATTGCGGGAAGATTTTCCGGTTGGTTGAGATCCTGCACGTTCCCGATTTTGTACATATCGTCGTTGTGCGGCAAATGCAGCCAATAATAAGTGGAATAAGGCGCATCGTTCGGAATTGTTATAGTCGAACTTATGGTAGTCGAAAGATCATTCGCATCAAGTTTTTTTCCAATAGCCTGCTCTTGTCCATTAATAGAAAAAACAAGTTTGTCTATTTGTATAGTCGTATTGGAACGATTGGAAATTTCGGTTGTAATATTGAGTTTATCTGTTGGCGAAACCGTTGACTGTGCTACGTTTGACGTCATGTATAGTCCCAATATTTCCTGAATAACATCTTGCGTTTCCTGCATTTTTTCTTGCCTCCAATAGGAATCTGGAAGCTGGCGCATCGCCTGAATCGCATTTAATAAATTAGGCAAAACTTTTTCCGGATTTCCGGTTTCATAGCTCGCAATGGCGTCGCTGATTTGTTTTTCTATATTGGCACTATTGGGAATGCGCGCCCAAGTCGTATTGACATCTTCGAACAAATCTTGTTTGGCGGTAATGCCTAGTGTCGGCTCAAAATATTCCTCGTTTTTGCTACGATTTCCCGCCGTTCCGAAAGCTTGGCTTTTGTGCATACTGCGACTTTCCGCCGCGATTTCGCCAATAGATTTTCCCAGATACGGATTAAATTCCCCAATATTAAAATGCACCAAACGTTTGGTATAGTCCTCAAAATCCGAACGCTTGGCAAAACTCCAGGAACCCGTGTTCCAAACCAAACGTTTGACCTGCCAAGGTTTCACGTATTGGAGTTGTTCGGGAAATGTCTTAGGATCAGCGGCCGCCTTGAACGCCGCTTCTGCTAATATGGACGACGCGCTGTGCTGTCCGTGTCCGGCGCGGCTATCTTTCGGAAAGCGCGTAATCATGACATCCGGCTGTAGTTTTCTGATAACCCAAACTGCATTGGCCAACAAAGTGTCCTTGTTCCATTTCGTAAAAACTTCTTCCGGATTTTTCGAAAACCCAAAATCGTTTGCCGTTGCAAAGTATTGGTTGCCGCCGTCGGTACGTCGTGCCTGCAACAATTCCTGCGTACGAATAATGCCTAACTTTTCACGGAGCTCATGTCCAATAAGGTTTTGACCACCATCGCCGCGCGTCAGCGAAAGATAGCTGGTCGTATATAGTTTTTGATTGGCATAATAGGCAATCAGCGCTGTATTTTCGTCGTCGGGATGCGCCGCCATGTACAAGACAGAGCCGAGAACATTGAGTTTCTTGAGTTTTAAGAGTATTTCGGACGAGGTCGGTTCTTTTGGTTTTTGCCCCCAAGCCACTATAGGAAACAAGAGTGAAAAAAGTACGATTTTAATCTTTTGCATGAGTGAAATTAAGAAGAAAGATTTATTCGGAATCTTTCTTGTCCCGCAACAAACCTTCTTTTGACCAAAAAAAGACAGTCGTACAAGTCAATATTTACCACGTCCCTATAAATTTTTCAATTAATTTCAAATAATTGTCCCAAGCATCAAAAGGCAAAGAACGATAAGTATCGTTCACATCATGATAGTTGACGCCGCCTAGTGTATAAAAGAAAAAAGACGGAACGCCGTTTTTGTAAAACCAATAGTGATCGCTGTTTGCTGCTTCGCCGCGCGTTTTGATTTCCTTGACGTAATGATCCATTTTATTGATCGAATCCAGCACACCATACTGTTTGGTAAAAATACTGCTATTGACAATCTGAATACCGTCGATACCTGTTCCCGCCATATCGAAATTGCAGAGAAACTTAATTTTTTTCAAGTCAAACAAAGGATTTTGAACAAAAAATTCTGAACCTTTCAGGCCTAACTCCTCTCCGGAAAATGCTAGAAACGCAATACTATATCTGGACGGATGTTTTTGAAAATATTGCATCAACGCCAATATAAATCCCGTTCCACTTGCATTGTCGTTCGCACCGTAAAACATAGTCTTGTCTCCCATTTTTCCTAAATGATCATAATGCGCAGAAACCACCAGAAAAGAATCCGGAACGCCAGTTCCTTTAATATAACCTGCAATATTCTGCGTTTGATAGTCTCCATCCAAATACGCGTCAATATTGAGTTTGATCGTTTCAGGATGCAGAATTTGTTTGTGCAGTTCTATTAAAGGTTTAGGCGTTTGGTAAGGCAAAACAGTCCATGTTAGTTTTTTCGGACTATACAATACAACACCTTTTATAGGAAGCGAACTGTCAGACTGCATATAGCGCAGATTTTGATCAATGACTTGCGTTTCTTCTTTTGTTTCTGTACTATCCGAACTGTTGTCAATATAAACAAATGCATCCATTGCTCTTTGCATCAAACCAAACAAGGACGTGGAATCCAGCATATCGCGACGATTTCCTACGACTATATTATATTGACCTTTTACGGATGGACTTGCCGCATCTATCAAATAATCAACGCCCGGTTTTAACGCCTTCCCATCAATGGCAATGTCCATTTTTTCCGGAAAATAGTTAACCGAAACATTATAGTTTTGGATATAGGAATTATTGTTGGAAGCAAAAGTCAACGCGCCATTTTTACGAAACTGTTTTACAATATAGTCCGCCGCTTTTCGGTCGCCGTTTTCCGTATAGCCACGACCTTTAAATTTAGGCGAAGACAATATTTGCACGACAGATTTTCCGTATTGGGATTCCTGCGCTTCCGTCTGCACCAAAACAAACAACAATGCAACAGAAAAAAAATATTTAAACATGTAGTTATTTTTCAAGATGAAGAACTAAGTTAAAACATATTCCGCAGCTCCTACATCTATAAATATTTCAAAAATTACACGAACGGAAACTTACCAATATAGAAACGCATTATCTTTATCCTAGTCTTGTAACCAACACAACATTAACTTAAAAAAATGGACCTATGGGCTTATTTGATAAACTAAGAAACGAATTTGTCGACATCATCGACTGGACCGACAATACGGGCGACACGCTTGTCTGGAAATTTCCACGCTATCAGGACGAGATCAAAATGGGCGCAAAGCTCACCGTCCGCGAATCGCAGCAAGCCGTTTTTATGAACGAAGGCAAAATTGCCGACGTGTATCAACCCGGCATGTATTCGCTCGAAACGCAAAACATGCCTATATTGGCGACCTTAAAAGGTTGGAAATACGGCTTCAATAGTCCGTTTAAAGTAGACGTGTTTTTTGTCAGCACTCGACAATTTGTCGACCAACGTTGGGGCACGAAAAATGCTATCACGATCAACGACGAACGCTTTGGTATGATTGAGTTACGCGCGTTTGGCACGTTCGCTTTTCGTGTGGAAGACGGCGGCAAATTCATCAAAGAAATCGCCGGAACAAACGCCGATTTTACAACGGAAGACATCAATGGACAATTGCGCAGCCTGATTGTAACGAAATTCACCAATTCGATTGGCAACGGCAATATTCCTATTGACAAAATCGCGGCCAACGTTGAAGACCTTTCCAATATCTGTCAGGAAAAACTGAACGAGGATTTTCAGAATTACGGTTTGAAAATTACCAAATTCCTGATCGAAAACGTTTCGATGCCGGACGACATCAAAAAAGAGATTTTCGAATATTCTCGTTTGGACAAAATCGACATGCAAAAACTCGCTCAGATGAAAGCGGCGCAAAGTATTGAAACAGCAGCTGCCAATCCGGGTGTTGGCGGCATGGGCGTCGGCATGGGCGTGGGTGTCGGCATGGGCAACATCATGTCCAATACGATGAGCGCGGCCATGGCCAACAATCAATCGCAACCCAATACTGCGCCACCGCCAATACCGCAAGCGGCCCAATATTTCGTTGCGGACAATGGTCAGCAAACAGGTCCTTTTGATGCCAGCACACTTGCACAATTAGTACAATCAGGCAAATTAAAAAGCGACACACTTATCTGGAAAACAGGAATGACTGGTTGGGCCGCCGCATCTTCCGTTACGGATGTTGCGCCTTTGTTTAACAATGTTCCGCCGCCTTTGCCTCAATAATTTTTCAAAAACGAAGACTATAATAATTCCCTATGCAATCAAATCAACGGCGCATTAAAAAAGGCTTGCGATCCGCATCTGTTTTGTTATTGACCACCGCCAGTTTTGAAGCGTTTGCACGCGGCGGTGGCGGTGGCGGACACAGCAGCCATAGCAGCAGCAGTCACAGCGGTAGCAGCCACAGCGGCGGCGGTTATAGTTACAGTAGTGGTGGAAGCGGCGGCGGTGGAGGCATTGGTTTTATTATTTTCATCATTGTCATCATCATCATTATCAATCTTGCGAAAAAAGGATATAAATCCAATAGCCGCAATATAAAAAATTCACTAGCGGAAAAACTAGGCGATACCGCAATGGGTGGTGCGATCGGCGACATCGTAGGTTCTATATTGAGCGGCGATTCCAATATAGACGATGAAGCGCCAAGAGGAAACCAAAATTTCCCGGAAGGCCTTACACCCGAAAAAATCAAAACGGCGTTCCTAGAAATACAACAGGCTTGGCAAGAACAAAACCTAAGCAAAGTGCGCAAATGGATAAGCGACGGCGTGTATCAACGTTTCACTGCGCAGTTTGAAATGATGCGCAAACTCACGCAGGTCAACTATCTCAGCAATATCAAGATCTACGATATTTCCGTTGCCAATTTGTATAGTGACGGCGCGTACGACTGTGCCGATATCATAGTAACGTTTTCGATGGACGACCGTTTTATTTGCCAAAAATATCCTGCACTAAACGAAAGCTACGACGGCGATACTGATTCGGAATATTGGACTTTCATCAAAAGAAACGATGCGAACGCGTCGACCAATACGGATTTGTACAATAGTGACAATTGTCCCAATTGTGGTGCTGCACTCGAAAACCAACTAGGTGAAGTAAGCCGTTGCAAAAGTTGCGGCACCCTTGTCAACAATGCATCCTACGATTGGATATTGAGCGAGATCACGCAAGACCAAGACTATGAAGGACGCAAACAAAGTTTGCTTTCCGACGCGCAGTTGCAGGAACTAGTTAAAAAAGATCCGCTTTTTGCGGTGCAACGGATGGAAGATATTGCGTCCAACGCATTCATGCAGATCATGGAAGTATTGAGTGGCGACGACAACAAAAAACTCGATCGTTTTGCCACAAAAGATTTGGCGCAAAAGATATTGGACACTAAAAACAAAAACGGCGTTTTCGTTTTTGACAGACTATATCTCAACGACGTCACGCTTACTAGTTACAGTACGGATAGCGACAGCCTTCATCAGCGTTTTGCGTTGGGCGCAAGTTTCAAACGTGTTCAGATCAATGGCGACAATGTATATTGGATAGACGACGATTTTGTCGATGCGCGGTTCGAACTGGTTCTTTCCAGAAAATTAAGCGCTTTGCGAAAACCACCTAAGGAAATCGCCTATAGTTACGAATGCGCGAGCTGTGGCGCGCCTTTCGACGATACGACGGACGACACTTGTACGTATTGCGGTGCTCCCGTGGTCGACGCGGAACACAATTGGGTTTTGACGGATTTTGAAATGTAACGACAAGAGCAATTCTTATAAACAGTAAAGCCACGGAAAATTTTCGTGGCTTTACTGTTTATGATAGTCCTTATATTTTTTTATCGCATTACTATCTCCGCATCAAAAATCCTCTCGAAATGCTTACGTAGCTTAGCTTTCACTTCTTCGACATCTACTTTATGCCCGACTTCTTTTTCGATGGAAGTTGCACCTTTTCCCTGAATGCCGCAAGGAACAATAAAGTTGAAATAGTCTAAATCTGTATTGACATTTAAGGCAAATCCGTGCATACTTACCCAACGGCTGCAACGGATGCCCATCGCGCAGATTTTTCGGCTATGATCCGGCTCGATCCAGACGCCTGTTTCGCCCGCGCTTCTTCCAGCGACGATTCCGTATTCCGCCACTGTGTCGATGATGACTTGTTCGAGATTGCGCAGATACCAGCCCAAGTCAGGTTTGAATTGTTCCAAGTCCAATATCGGATAACCGACAATCTGTCCCGGACCGTGAAAAGTGATGTCGCCGCCGCGGTTGATATGAAAATATTCGATGCCACGCGCCGCGCGTTCCTCATCCGAAATCAATACATTTTCCTCATGTCCGGTTTTGCCCAGAGTGTACACCAGCGGATGCTCCACAAAAATCAGGTCGTTTTCGATTCCCGCCGCCGCATAATCGGGATGATCCGAAAGATTGCGCGCTTCCGTTTTCTTGTCCACTTTCGCTTTCAGCAGCGATTCCTGGTAATCCCAGGCTTCTTTGTATTCTTTTTGTCCTAGATCCTGAAAAAAAACTTGCCTTTTCATCTTTTTGCCTTTCTTTTTTTAATAAAACAGAAAAATTTCCCGTTCCATTTTCTTTTGCAAAAATAAGTTTAAATCCAACCATAATCACCAAACCGTACATTTGCAGCATGGATGAGCCAATAGATATCACCCAACAGGAGGAAAATACAGAGGAACTGTATGAACGAAAACGCTTTATAGTAGACCCGGGACAGGAGCTTTTGCGTATTGACAAATGGTTGCACGCAAGACTTTCCAACGTCACGCGCAACAAAGTGCAGCAAAGTATTGCTGCCGGATTTCTGACCGTCAACGGGAAAATCGTCAAAAACAACTACAAAGTACACCCCGGTGACGAAATCTTATTGATGAGCCTAGTCGCCCCCGAAAGCACCGAAGTCGTACCGGAAGACATTCCGCTGGATATTGTGTACGAAGACGACACGGTACTGGTTTTGAACAAGAAACCCAATATGGTCGTGCATCCCGGCGTAGGCAACTATACGGGAACGCTGCTCAATGCGGTGGCTTTTCATTTCCAAAAAAACAATATCAATACCGACGACGACAACCTGCCACGCTTTGGCATGGTGCATCGTATTGACAAAAACACGACGGGCTTGATCGTCCTCGCCAAAACAGGTGAAGCGGCGGCGCATTTAGCCAAACAGTTTTTTGCGCACACGGTGCATCGTCGTTACGTGGCGGTCGTTTGGGGCAATATGGAAGAAGACGAAGGAACGGTCGATGTACATATTGGACGTCATCCACGTACCCGAAAAATATTCGCACCATTTCCGGAAGGCGAAACGGGTAAACACGCCGTTACGCATTGGAAAGTTTTGGAAAGGCTCAACTATGTCACAATCGTGGAATGCAGACTGGAAACGGGCCGCACGCACCAGATTCGCGTACACATGAAATATATTGGACACACGCTTTTCAACGATGCAGACTACGGTGGCGACCGCATTTTGAAAGGGACAATTTACGGTAAATACAAACAGTTCGTCGACAACTGTTTTACTATTTGTCCGCGCGTTGCACTGCACGCCAAAAGCCTCGGCTTCATCCACCCGAAAACCGGCAAGGAAATGATGTTCGAATCGGAATTGCCCAACGACATGAGCCAGCTCATCGAGAAATGGCAGAAATATGTTGCGGTAAAAGGTTTGAATTATAGCGAAGACGAAGAATAAAACAGTCCAATACTATAACTAAAAATCCTATAATGTGTTGCACATTATAGGATTTTTAGTTATACGAAATACTACAATTCAAACAATGCAGGCCTTTGCGTTACCTCATGATAGCATATAGAATTTTCGTCGAAATAATGAAACACCATGCTTTTCCTTGTTTTTGCTTTGTTGGTATGCGGTTCGCCGCCATGCAAAATATTAGCGTGCCAGATCAGCATGTCCCCTTTTTTGCAGGTAAAAATTTCTTTTTCCAATTGTAGTTCTTTTACTTTCTCGCCAAGCATTTGTTCGTATGCACGATAACCATTCTTCCCAAGTTTCCAATAACTGCCTTCGTTGTCGTAGTCACGGTTCATATAATAAGGCAACCGATGGCTGCCGGGATAATAGTGCAAAGCGCCATTGTCGATGTCAATATCTTCCAACGCAATCCAAACACCAATCAATCCCCCTAACGGAAACGTCGTCATGTGGATACTGTCCGAATGTGTTTTTTATTGGCTACCATTGATGAAATTAATACTCTGAAAAAGTTTGGATTTACCGTCGACCAATACATCCAATAGTTGCATCAGTTCTTTATCGAGTCCAATACTTTTTATAGTTTCTGATTTATGTATAGCAAACATCAGTTTGTTTCCGTACCTAAACTGTAGTTCGCCAGACGCTTGCAATCGGTCGATTTCCGCATTGATCGTATCTGCTTGTTCGGACGTGATAAATCCGCGAACGATACTATAACCGTTCTTATAGTATTGGGAAAGGCCATATTGGTTTTCGTGTGTTTGGTGTTGATAAAACGTAGTATTGGCAAGGCCTTCCGGATTTTCTTGACGTATGTATTGCGTTTCCAATTCTTTAAAATCCGAACTAGAAATCGGCGAAAAATATTTTTTCTTAATACCGTATTTTTTGAACAAAGGAATATTGTGCGCCAACTTTTTCTTGTGAAAAAAATTGAACACCGCGTAGCTTAGTTTGGAATCCCTTAAAAAAGAAAACATTTTCAATAGTTTGCAGCAATGAAAGTAGGTATTTCCGTTGACAAGACCAATATAATCATACAAGCAACGCTTTATCCTTTTTAGCCTAAAAGGCTTTATCGTAATCCTATAACATCCTTAAATCCAATAAAAAAAACGGGCGCTGCCGCCCGTTTTCAATTATAATTAATGAGCGTAATACTCATTAGGACTTGGTTTGAATATCACGTTGCGGTGATAGTTTTCAAACGATTTGAGATCGTCCGGATTGTTGCTCGTCCAATTGTTGTAAGCTGCTTCGTTGGACGCGGAAAACAACCATTGGTTGTAAGCCTCGAAATTACCTTGTTTCAGCAATTGTCTTTCGCGGTCAAACAAACGGAAAGGGAACTGTTTGTAGTTCTCGCTCTGGAACCAATCCACTATAAACTGTCCGCGCAAAGCGATCAAACTTTCGGTCCCTACACCGCCGCTCAATATGCTTTTATATTTGGCAAACGTAGATGCTACGGCCTTTTCGAAAGGTTTGCCATTGCTGCTATATTTATCCAAAGTACCCGGCGTGGTAAACAACGCCTTATATTGGTTAAGCAACAAAGATTTGATTTCTTTCGTGCGCGGCGTCAGACTTTCCAAGTCTACAAACATTTCGCCGTAGATGACGCTCCACAACGGGTTGTCATATTGTGCGTATAGTTTGCTCAAACTATAATAATTGCCGCTGATATTGGGATCAGCCTGAATACCTTTTTCGTACACAGCGATGGCTTCTTTTTTGTCGCCGTCCGCTTCCAATACAGGACCGTAGTTGGCGTACAACAAGGCACTTTTCGGAAATTTGGAAATGCCTTTTTTGAAGGTCCTTTCGGCACTTTTTGTATCGGCGATCGACGTGTAACTATTGCCCAGCAATATATACAGGTCTTCATCCGCTTCGGAACGATCCAATAATGGTTTTCCCAAAGTGATGGCGTCGCTGAAATTACGTTTCAAGAAATTGAGCATCACTTTGTCCTTTAACAGCAAATAATTGTCCGGATAAGTTTTCAAACTTGCATCCAAACGATCCATGGTTTTTTCAAAACCGTTTTGCTGCAAGTTGTCCATGATATCTTTGGAATCCGCTTCCGCACTTTGCGCATAGGTCTGCGCCAATGCAAAAAGGGATACGCCTAGTAAAAGTATTTTTTTCATATAAAAATTTTCAAACGCCAAAGGTAATGGCAAAATGATGCCAAAAACCTTTGGAATGGTTAAATTTTAACACTGCCAGAAAAAGCAGCCTGTAAAAAACTAACCTTTTTTGTTCGCGAAATCGGCCATCACGGCAATCAACGCTTCCAAATCTTCCATCGGCAACGCATTGTACATGCTCACACGCAATCCACCCACGCTTCTGTGACCTTTGACGCCGACCATTCCCGTTTCTTTGCACACCTGCAAAAATTCATCTTCGGTCGCTTTGTCGTCGATCGTAAACGTAGCGTTCATGCGGCTGCGGTCTTCTTTGTCCACCAACGGACGGAACAACGGGGTGTTGTCGATAAAATCGTAAAAACGGTTCGCACGAGCAATCGCTCTGTTTTCCATTTCGACCAATCCGCCTTCTTTTTTGATCCAGCGCAAAGTCAACAGCGAAACGTAGATCGCAAACACTGGCGGCGTATTGAGCAAAGAATCAGCCTTGATATGTTCGCGGTAATCCATGATCGGCGGAATCGGACGGTTTATTTTTCCCAAAATGTCTTTTTTCACGACGACCATCACCGCGCCAGCCGCACCGATATTTTTTTGCACGCCAGCATAGATCATGTCGTATTTGGAAAAATCCAATGGACGGCTGAAAATATTGCTGCTCATGTCCGCAATGAGCGGCGCACCGTTGGAATCGGGAACGGTAAACCATTCCGTACCTTCCACCGTATTGTTGGAGGTGAAATGCAGATAAGACATTCCCTCAGGAACGCTGAAATTTTTGCCAATATACGCATGGTTTCTGTCCGCAGTCGAACTAACGACTTCCACATTTCCGAAATATTTGGCTTCCTGAATCGCTTTTTTACCCCAGATACCGTTGTTGATATACGCCGCGGTCGCGTCCGTATCCAAAAGATTCATCGGCACTTGCATAAAAGACGTCGTCGCGCCGCCTTGTACGTACAGCACTTCGTAGTCGTCGCCCACGCCCATCAATTCCTTGATCAGTCCGCGCGCTTCCTCGATGACGTCGATAAACCATTGCGTACGATGTCCGATTTCCAATATGGAAAGTCCCAATCCGTTGAAGTCAAGTACCGCGTTTGCAGCCTGTTCCAATACTTCCTGTGGCAATATGGACGGACCGGAATTAAAATTGTAACGTTTCATTACAGAAAAATTCAGTTTAAAATGTATAGTGAAAAGAAGTGGAAAATTACGACAAATCTTTTTAAGCGAAAAGCTGAAAGCATAAAGCGTAAAGCAAAACGCATTTTCAAATTTTCAAATTATTCTCATTTATGTTGGCTTTGCGCTTTAGGCTTTAAGTTTTCCGCCGAATGATGCTCCACGTCCGTAACGCCGCCCGAAACGACAAATTTCATCACATCGGCAGCTTTTAAGTTGTTGTCGACATTGCGGATGCGTTCTTTCGGAACAAGGTAGGTAATGCCGGACAAAGCGTAGGACTGCGGCACGTAAACCACCACATGATCTTCCAATCCAAAATGCGCGGCACTGTTTTGCGTGACAAACCCCAAACGCCAAACGTCCGTAGCGTCGACGTTGACCATGACGGGTTTGTTGAATTTTCGTTTGTTGCCGGCAAAAGCCTGCACAAAATCCTTGACCGAGCTGTAAATAATCTTAACGCCCGGCGTGTGTTCCAATAAACCATCAAAAAAGTGCATCAGCCTGCCAATGATAAAAACAGAAGACAAGCGGCCAATCAATATCAGCGACAGGATCGTCAATATAAATCCTACGCCCGGAATCCGTTTGAACCCGTGCGTCGGATCGATGGAAAATGTAGGGATAAAACGGCTCACGATGTCGGGCAACAGGTTGTCCACCAGTGAGAAAAGCCACCAGATCACATACACCGTGACACCCAACGGCGCCACGACCAATATACCCTGAAACAAATATTGTACTAACGACTGTGCGGAGAAGAAGGGTTTTTCTCTTTTTTTGTAAGCCATCCGATTTCCCGATTATGCCGCAAAGGTCACGAGTTTAACATTATATAAAAAATATTTTTGCCCGACGTTGCCGTTCAGGTCTGAGAAAAACAGTTGCTTTGTAGCGGACAAGACAATACTGTCGTTTCTTTTTTATCTCAATTTTCCATCATGCAGATAGTAATCACCGGCGCATCAAAAGGAATAGGATTGGCCATCGCAGAAAAGTTTTTGGATGATACGCAAGGACATACGATCATCTTGTGCGCGCGCAACGAAGACGCGTTGAAAACCAAAAGCCAGGAATTGCAGGCGCGTTTTCCGCATACCAATATACATTCGTTCGGCGTCGATATGTCCGACAAAAAACAAGTGCTCGTTTTTACCCAAAACATCAACGAAATCGGCACGACGGACATATTGATCAACAACGCCGGACAGTTTGCGCCCGGAAGCTGCCACGAGGAAGCCAACGGACAACTCGAAACGATGATCGCCGCAAACCTTTACAGCGCTTACTATATGACGCGCGCGCTGTTGCCCAATATGCTCGCGCAAGGTTCGGGACATATTTTCAATATGTGTTCCATCGCGTCGCTGCACGCTTATAGCAACGGCGGATCGTATAGTGTCAGCAAATTTGCGTTGGCGGGATTTACCCAAAACCTCCGCGAAGAACTGAAACCGAAAGGCATCAAAGTGACGGGCATCTACCCCGGCGCAACGCTGACGGGAAGTTGGGACGGCGTCGACATCGACCCCAATCGCATCATGGAGGCAAAAGATATTGCAGAAATGGTGTATGCCGCGGCGCACCTTTCGCCACAGGCTGTCGTGGAAGATATTGTATTAAGGCCGCAACTGGGTGATTTGTAAAAAATACAGTTGCTGGTGATAATACCGGCAACGGCGCGCCGATGTTGGCGTCATCACCAACATCTCCTTTTATCAGACTAAGTATTTCAGCTCAAGCTGTTTTTTAATTTTCATGTATGAATCTTGAAGCAATATTACAGTTTCGCCGCTCCGTACGCGTGTACGATGCCGACAAAAACATCGACACCGAAAAAGTCAAACAATGTTTGCAACTAGCGACACTCGCGCCCAATAGTTCCAATATGCAGCTATGGGAATTTTATCATGTCACTTCTGCCGAAACGCTGAAATCCTTAGCCGCTGCGTGCATGGGACAATCTGCTGCGACGACGGCGAAACAAATGGTCGTTTTTGTAACGCGTCAAGATTTGTATAAAAAAAGAGCCAAAGCCGCATTAGCTTTTGAAAAAAACAATATCGCACTCAATAGCCCGGAAGACCGCGTATTGAAACGCATGAACGACCAGCAAATGTATTATAGTAAAGTCATGCCTTTTCTGTACGCACGGTTCATAGGACTATTGGGAATTTTGCGAAAATTTATAGTCGTATCAGTGGGAATTTTTCGTCCGGTCGTATATGAGGTTTCGGAAAATGATATGCGCGTCGTCGTCCACAAATCGTGCGGACTTGCCGCGCAAACCTTTATGCTGGCTATGTCTGAGGAAAATTACGACACTTGCCCAATGGAAGGTTTTGATAGTAGACGTGTCAAAAAACTATTGCATTTGCCACATGGCGCGGAAATCAATATGGTCATTTCCTGCGGCATCCGAAAAGAAAACAAAGGCATTCGCGGCGATCGTTTTCGCGTTCCGTTCGAGGAAGTTTATCGTGAGATATGATTAAAAACATTGGCCACAGATTATTAAAACAAATGCAGACCACTGTCCACCGACGACTGACGACAAAACTACTCACCACTATAAATCATATTCTCGCGCCCCTGAATCGACGGGCGTTTTGAACGATCATCAAACTAGCCATTAGGTTTTGTTTTAATTGTAGTTTGACTATTTGTCCCATTGTTTTTGCGTGTAGGAATTTTGTTTCTTTATAGTGGTCAGCCAACTGCAGCCGAAGCTGCTGTATTTTTTCTATAGGCGCCAGCTCGTCGTGTACCATCGCATCCAACAACTCCTTGATCTGGTAACGTTCCGTAATAATCCGAAACACAATACGGGCGCGCTCTTCCGCCTGATATTGCGCCATGGATTCGTGGTTGAAATGTTCGATGATTGTTTTGACAATAGGCGCATTTTCCACAAAAAACTGTGGAAGGTAAAGGTTTTTGCGTCCTTCATAACTCTGTTGGTCAAAGTCAATCGCGCGAATCCTATATTGCACACCGTCAATATCAGGCGGCATTTCGACTACGTAGTTATACGAACGCATATCGCCCAACAACCTTACAAAACAACGCTCGTTGAACTTGACAAATTCTTTGTAAAAACGAAGCGGGTTGGGCATTGTAGGCAATATTTTTTTTATAAAAATATCACCCGGAATACCCGGAATGTGTTCTTCAATCAAAGTCTGTCCGTACGTAAAATAGTTCAGTCGATGCGGCGACAATACATGTTCCAACTCCAAGCCGTAAATACGGCTGGCGTCGGCTTTTTTTACATAAAAATGATCATAGTTTTCGTTGTATTTGTTGACGATCCTAATACGGAAAGGCTGGCTATTTCCAAACCCGCAAAACTCGACCTGCGCGACTTCCAGATGACTGGCAAAACTCAAGTCCCCTTCCGTCTTTAATATGGCGTACATTTTTACCAACCCTTCGCTGATATATTGCCATTCACGCATATCGTACGAAACTTTTTCCCAATAGGTTTCCTTACCGTTGGCGTCCAATATCGGAATCGCAAACGTAAAATGCCGCAGATCCTCATATTGAAGATCCATCGGCATTTCACGTCCAAAACGTTGCAGGTATTTCCGCAATTTCGGACTTATAGGATAAGGTATTTTTTTCTTGGAAGCGCGGTTGACCTCAGTTTCCGGCAATACAAATTGTTTCATATTGAATCTAAACGTAGCTAAAAATACAATTTTATGGCTTAGTACGATTAGACAATATGTAGCGGATCATTTTAGCACCGTCATCCGGTGTCAGATTAGGATGTGGTGTCATCGCATTGCCTGCCCAAATATTTCGGCTACCTTTTTGAACACTGACCAATAGTTTGGTGACATTTGCCTCCATATTGTCGTACCGATTGGCAATCGACTGAAACGAAGGCCCGACGGACGTATCAGCCACTTTGTGGCAGGTGAGACAGTCGTTCCGCGTTATTAATTCAGCGCCTTCCCGATACGCTTCCGGCACATTTTGTCCTGCACCACCAATAAGCGCATCCGTTTTGGATGAATCCTTTTTAGACGAACCTTTCGCATTTGAATGTGGATCTTCCTTACAGGAAAACAAAACAGCAATTCCTAAAAGTCCTGTCAGCACTACGTTTGTCTTTCTCATCACAGGATTTTTAAGATTTTATAAAAAGGGGATTAAAAAAGGCGGCGCAAATAAATACGACGTATCCGTTAGGAAATTTCTCCCTTCAGTCGAAATGACGCGACTTGAACTTTATGAAAACCGTAATAAGTCATCGTCATTGCGAGCGTCTTGCGTTTTATCAAACAGCTAATAATTTGAACCTTTTGGCAAACATAGGATGACGCGATTGTATAGCTTTATCATAACCGAAAAAACATAAACGTCGTTTCGAACAACGGGAGAAATCTCCTGCAATATCCAACAACGTCCCTATAAACTATTTGTGCTCCTCGCCTTTAAAATCCAATACAACGCCGTTCATGCAATAACGCAAACCCGTCGGTTTGGGACCATCATTAAACACATGTCCCAAATGCGATTTGCATCTTCCGCAAAGCACTTCCGTGCGATCCATTCCATGCGAATGATCCGGTTGATAAATAAGCGCACCTTTCGTAATCGGTTCGAAAAAGCTCGGCCAACCGCAACCACTATCAAACTTGGAATTACTACGAAACAAAGGGTTTCCGCAAACTGCACAATAATATGTTCCGACACCGTTGAACTCTTCGTATTTGCTCGTATAGGGCCTTTCTGTTCCTTTTTGACGCGCCACGTAATATTGCTCCGGCGTCAACAATTCTTTCCATTCCTTGTCGTCCAATACTACTTTGGAAGTGTCCGTATTGGAGTATATTTTGTTTTTCTTTTCCATCTTGTTCGTTTCTTTATTTGTTTGAGAATGACATGCTGTCGCGCTAATACACAACAACAAAACTAAGCCCCATATCGTTCGCATATTCTTTTGAAATTCATGAATTATAAATAATGAATTATAAACTATAACATTACCAATACCCCAAGACTCTCATCATCCACCACTGACTTAAAACCTATACGTTTTGACAACATGATCGCCAATACTATAAAAATACAAATACGTATCGTCTTTTTTAGGATCTTTTCCCGGCAAGGCACAGAGCATTACGACATGGTTATTGTCCAGCCAATGCACTTGCTCCATATGGCCGGAAGCCCCTAATTGCGCCAAGCGTATTTTAGCCCCTGTACCTTTGTCAATTATATAAATGTTGGTTTCCGGATCAGCTTCCGTAAACGTTCCGTGGTCGTCTATCATATTGTCCGAACCTTGATCCAATATATTTTTCCCGTCGGGCGAAACATTTAGTATAGAGGCATATTTTTTCAGAAAAGCCTTGTCCACATTGACTTTCGGAACATCTACCTCTTCCTGCAACGTATCAATATAAACTAAATGTGCATCGCGCCAAGATTCTTTTTGAATAGACAGACTACGCAAAGTATTGGACAAACTATCATTTCTAAAAATTTCGATACTATCTTTTTGTTTCAGAACTTCCATTGAAAAAGAATCCGGCGTTTCAATAACATCCGACGTATCAGCCAAAGAATCCACGTCGTTTTGGACAGAGCGATTGTTGTTGCACTTGCATCCCGACATTACCACTATATTAAAAACAACCACGCCGCCTAACAAATATTTTATTCCATTCATAGCTACTTTTTTGTTTTCAAAAATTCTGTTTGGACGCGAAGAAAATCTCCGCCATCATGCACCGCGCACTTCCGCCGCCGATTGTTTCAATTACCGAAATATCCATCGGCAATAGTTGACTGGAGGTTTGGATAATGGCTTTTTGTTCGTCCGAAAGACTCGCCAACGCCCGCGTGCTCAACACTGTAAACAAATGACCCGAATCATTGTTTACTTGCAACATATTGCCTGCGTATTGACGCATCTGGTCCAAAGATATTACAACAATTTTTCTTCCGTTCAACGAAAGCCTTTCCGACACTAGTTCTTTTTCCGTATCGGAAAGAATCGCATCCAAACAAACAACTGCATAATCCACGCCAATATGCATCATCACATTAGTATGGTAGATCAGCATTTCCTGCTCGTCCTCCGCCGTAAATATGATAGGCTTGTAGCCTATTTTTTGAGCAAATCGATCCACCAACATTTCGTTGGTCCGCGGTGAAAGACACGCAAAAAGCTGTCGATTAATATGATCAAAAACAATACTGCCCGTGCCTTCCAACATTCCGCCTTCTTTTTCGTAAAAAGACCAATCCTCCACACTTTTGATACTATATTTTTTTTGCAGTTCGCCTATAATATCCACACGTCGTTCTAGTCTTCTATTGGACGCAAACATGGGGAACACATACAACGAACCGTCGTGCAGCGAACAAAACCAATTGTTTGGAAAAACAGCGTCGGGTTTGATCGGCGCGTCCGTATCTTTCACTACATGCACATGAATGCTTTGTTTTTCAAGGTTTTTCACAAAACCGTCAAATTCCCGAATAGCTTGCTCCTGAATTTCTGTATTGGACAAAGTCGTTTTCCCTTGAAAAACATTGTTTGCCGCCGTCTGCGTATTGAAACCAAAATGCTTGGGCCGAATCATCAATATGTGCGAAGTGGTTTGTTTCATGTATTTTGTAAAATTATTTAGATAGTGTAATTGTTTAGGTTAATACTATTTTAATGCATATTATTTATTGGAATACAATCACTATAAATTTATCAATCTACTATGATAGGAGACTTCACTCTACGGTCGAAATGACGTTGAGAATTTTAAAACAATACGCATCATTTCGAGCGGATCGAAAAATATTAAACTATAAAAACAGCGACCCAATACTATAATAAAGGATCTCGAAATAAAGGAAAACTCATACAATGTGAACCGCCGCGCGCGCGCGACAATTCGCTGGACTGCAATACGACCAAGGCTTTGGAAAGTTCATCAGGCTTGAGTCCGTCGTTTTCAAAAGCGGAAAACAACTCCTTCGGCGTCCATGTTTCAAAACCATTCTCACGAAAAGTTTTTATCGTTTCTTCGTTGCGATCGTAGCCGACGACTACGCCTTCTTTCAGCGCCAAAAGATTGCAGCTGTCCGTCCATTGTTCACGTTCGTCATAGGGAAATTTCCCACCGCCACTATACAAAATTTTCACTTGTTCGGGCAGCACACCAAAATCCTCAACGCTAATATTGTGCAACAAAGATTCTAGTCCAGTGATACGACTAGAAACATCGACTTTATAGTCCTGCGCAGGATTATAGGACTGTTCGATCGGTTTGTAGAAACGGATGATTTCGACTTTATACTTGGCGTCTTTTCCTTCCGGTTTGTCAAAAAGATCGTGATAGGAAAAACGATCCGCATATTGACTACGCTGATATTTTTCCGAAAACTGTCCAAACAAAACCCAAGTGCCGCGGTCGATATGCGTAAACACGGTGTCGATATGCATCATCGCGCGGTAACGCGGAATGCGCACAACGGAGATTTTCTCAATACCGGAATTTTTGTTTTCAAAAACGGCGTGCACGATTTCGTTGACACCCGCAGGCGTCGTGCGTTCGCTACAGCCGACCAGCAAATGTCCCGGCGCGATCATCATCACATCACCACCTTCGACGCTGACTTTGTATTTTTTCTGTTCTTTTTCGCTCAATAGGAAAAAGTTGCCGGGCTCGCCGATTTCCATCAGGTTTTCCGGATGTTTTTTGAACAAACTATATTGGGCGATGAAGCGCATCAACAGCGATTCGCGTTCGCGTGAAGGCGTAGCCGCGTTGCTCAGTAATAGCTGCGTATTGAGCGTAATGCCAATATCGCGCGTGAAAATAAAATTGGGCAGCGGCTGAAACAGAAAATCGTCTTTGCCATCATTCGTTTTGAAAATACCCGAAATCAATACTTTGGCGAGCTGCGCGGAGGATTCGATACTTTCTAGTTTGCGCTCGGTTTTCCAGCCGCAACCTTCCCAGGCGCAGACTGCGGAAATAACGCGTTTGCGTACTTCCTCGTCTTCCAATATCGTGGACAAAACATATTGCGTGTCCAATACGTTTTCGCTGTTGAAATAAGCGGCATTGTCGGGTTTGTAACAATCGTATTGACCGTTGCGTGGCGCGTTTTTTTCGTATTCGCGGATGTATTGGATTTTGTCCGGATCGAGGAAATACAACAGCAATTTGACGTACTCGTTGTACGCCAAACGCATCTGGCTCAACTGCACGGTATCGTCGTACAGCCAGTCCTTGAACTTGGCGGGAATGACTTTTCCGATGCCGCCGTCGGGGCTATGGATCAACAATCGTCTCAATCGCCCTATTTCCGTATTGACCTGAATTTTCCGTTCTTGCATAACACTTGTTTTGACGCTCTACGAATGTAAGACTTTCGCAAGGAGGATCGACCAGGGAAAGTGTTTAGAGTTTATTAAATTTTAGAATGCTATGATAGCGCTGCATTTTTGCCAATATGCGGCTTCGTTCTTTTTTCTTGATAAAAAAAGAACCAAAAATTATTCGTGTTACTTTGTTTTCCAATGGTACTCATGAGGGCTTCGCCATTCAAGGCCGTAATGCCTGAACTAAACATCAACGCATAAGCCGGAAATAAAAGAACGCACCACACTTCGTTGCGCTCAGACAGCTTTTATTTCTTTGATTTTCTTAACGTTCATGCATTAAGGCCAAGGGACGACGCAAGTCGTGTAACATGATTGTCTTCTCCGTTGTTGGTATTGTCATCTGCAACTATTGCGGCGTTTTTTTCCAATATGATTTGTTTTGCTATAGCAGAAAACAAAAAAGGCAGCAATGTTTCCATTCCTGCCTTTCGTACAGATAGTATTGGTTGTCTTATTAAAATCTGTATTCCAAAGTCGCAATGATTTGTCTTGGCGGTATTGGATTGATACTGTAGTTTTCGTGTACGTAATAGTTGTACGTATTGGTTATATTGGAAAGTTTCGCCAATAGTGAAATCTGTTTGTACGTGTAACCGGCAGAAATGTCGATCGTACTAAACGCTTTTACCGGAATTCTGCGGTCGTTGATGCCCAATTTTCCGTCCGCACCCGCTGCTGTGTATTGGCTGTTCCAACCTCCGAAACGGCTTCCGGTATAATACCAACCCGCACCAAATTTGAAACCTTTCAAAGCGCCGTTCGTGATCGTGTAAAAAGCGGTAGCGTTTGCCGTGTTTTTGGGGGAATTGACGATTCCTTCACCTTCCACGGTTGCACCTACTTTGTAGACCGTTTTAGTATAGCGCATATTGTTGTAGCTATAACCTGCCATGATATCCAAACCGTTGACCGGATTAGCTTTCAGGTCAATTTCCAAACCGTCGCTTGTTGTTTTTCCGGTCAATTCTTTGATATTGGTGTTGCTGTTTTCGTTTCCATTTGCATCAAATTCGGCAGTCTGCGCCAAGTTGTTGTTGTTGATGCGGTACAAAGTCAGGTTCGCCGTCAACCGACCATTGAACAGAATATTTTTCATACCCAATTCATATTGGTCAATGATGGAAGGTTTGATGGCATTGTTGTAAATATCAACTCCGGTATTGGGCATAAAGGAATTGGAATAACTTGCAAACAAAGACATATTGGACGTCGGCTGGTACACCAATCCAACTCTTGGAGAAAATGCTTTGTCCACCTGATGTTGACCCGTTGTTGTTTTGTTGACCAAAAGCGAATCTGTTTTCGCAGGATTGGCGTCTTGGTAAGAGAAACGCACGCCCGCCAAGAATTTGAGTTTTTCGGTAATACTGATCAGATCCTGTACATATACACCAAATCTATTGGTCGGCGTCTTGGCTCTCACCGCCCAGACAGCATCTGGAATATCGCTTCTTCTGATATATTCTTCCGGATGCAGGATATTGATCGTATCGTAGTTTTTGCCGTTGACGTTTGCCGTCAGGTTGTCGGTTTCGATCCTGTCCGCGTCCGCGCCGATCAACAATGCGTGTCCAACATTTCCTGTATGAAAACGACCATTTAAATTGACCTGACCGGAATAATAGTTTTCCTTGTTGTTGGTTTTACCCAAAGGTCTTGCAAATTTGCCGTCGACATTTGCCTGCACTCTTTCCAACGAATAGTAATCGCGACCGTAATGTTGGTACGAAACGCCGCCGTTGAGTTTCCAGTTGTTGTTGATGCGGTGGTTTAGTTCGGCGCTAACCGTCGATTGGTTGGTTTTGGAATATTGCCAAGACGCACCCATGAAACGAGAACGCGGCACATCGGCGATGGTCGCGCCACCAAAGGTTGTTTTGCTGGCACTCAGCGACCCAATACCAAAATCGGGCGTGAAGTCGTGGTACAGATAATCGCCTTGCACAAGCAAATCGGTATTTTTTCCTAGTTTAAACAAAAAGGAAGGATTGACATAATAACGTTTGGAATGGACGGAATCGCGGTAGCTATTGGCAGTTTCGTAAGTGCCGTTGATGCGGTAAGCGATATTGGAAGACAGCGGTCCGTAAACGTCAAATGCAGGTTTGTAAAGGCTGTAGCTACCGGCGCGCATATTGACCGAGCCGCCAAAATGGAATTTCGGCTTCTTGGTTTCCATGTTCAAAATCCCACCCGGCGCCACGTTTCCGTACAAAATGGAAGCGCTACCTTTCAATACTTCCACACTTTCCAAAGAGCTCATTTCGGGCATCGAACCCGAATTGACACGGAAACCGTTTTTGAACATATTGTTGCTGGAAAACGCATACCCTCTCGCATAAAAACTTTCCTGCGTACTTCCCCGCGTCGTACCGAGATAAACACCGTTGACATTTTTGACGACGTCGCTCAAGCGCTGCGCCTGTATATTGGCAATCGTTTCTTCGCCGATGACGGTCGTTGCCTGCGGCATGTCCATCACGGGAAGTTCCGCTTTTCCGACGGAAACCGGGGTGCGTTGGCGATTGCGCCCGCCCGTCACGACGACGGATTCCAACTGCGCGTACGATTCGTTGATCTGTAAATTAAGTTCTTCGTTGGATGAAGGCGGAACCACGATCGATTTTCTTATCGTTTGGATGCCCAACGATTTGACCTCCAAAGTATATTGACCGTTCTTTACCTCAAATTCATAATCCCCGTTGTCATTGGTTTCGCTGAATTTGTTTTCACTATTTCCTGTCAAATGGATGGTGACATTGGATGCGGGCTGCCCGTCTTTGGTCGTCACGTGTCCTTTGATCTTTTGTCTTTTGTTCTGCGCCGTTACAGAGAGACTCACGACAACCGCTAACATACATACAGCGATACGTAAAGTCGAACTCATTGCTTGTTTTCTCATTCTTGATATGTTTGGTCGAATAATTTTTTGTGCGCAGCAAAGAAAGAACAGACCGGCAGAATGTTCGTTACGATATTGGGAAAAACATAACATTTTAAAATTTTCCCGATTTCGTAAATGATTAGAAGAAATAGATGTTAGGAGATTACAAACGAGCTGTTTTTTCTTTTTTGATCGTATCATTTGATACAATTAGACAAAGGAGAATCCAGAGCCATCGCTTTATCCTTGGAAATACCGGATTGTACAAAACTATTCTAGACGATCACAAAGCCCGGAAAACAGCCCAACTCTTAGGCCACATTCCGAGCATCAAACCCATAATAGACAAAATTAGGCAAACCAATTTTAGACTATCTACCGAAATAGAATTCGAAGCACTGCGCCAAGCGGGAGAATATTAAAACACCAAATGCTCCTTGTGTTTGATCTGTTGCAGGTGGATTTCGCTGACCAACTGCACGCAGTTGACCGATTTTATATTGGCGAGCAGATTTTTCCATTCCTCGTCGTTCATGCTGTCGGCACCTTGGACGAGGCAGATAAAATCGATGTTTTTCAGTTCGGGCAACAGCGATTCGCCTTCATAATAGTTGTGGTAAAAGTAGTAGACGACCGTGGAATTTTTCACGCTGTGCTGGTACACCGGAAAATAGCATTGGCGGTTTTTCTTCTGCAAAGTGATTTCGTTTTCGGGATTGCAGCGAAAATCCAAACCCAGCGCATTGTTGATTTCCCACAAAAAACGGTAGTTTTTGAAATTGGACACGACGCCGAACATACGTACGCCATCATAAAAATCGTCGGTCAGGTCTTCTATGTCCAATACTAGTTTCATAACGGAGACAAAATTCCTTAATATTTTGCAAAAAACTTTTAATTAAACGCAAAAAACAAGCCGAACGACGACACATTCCAAAACTCTTCCGCTTTTCGTAAAGCAAATTAGTTTGTTGTAAGTAATTTTGCGCCTTGACGATGAAAGCGGAAAAAGACAACGGAAACGTACAGATAGCATTGGTCGGAAACCCCAACGGTGGCAAAACTTCTTTGTTCAACTCTTTGACGGGGCTCAGGCAGCAAGTGGGCAATTTTCCCGGCGTAACCGTGGACAAAAAAACAGGCGAAACCGTTTTGCCCGGCCATATCCATGCCACCATGATCGACCTTCCCGGAACTTATAGCCTATATCCCCGTCGTCAGGACGAATGGGTTGCCTACCGCGTATTGATGCGTCAGGACCAAAGTGTGCATCCGTCGATCATATTATTGGTCGTCGACGCTAGCAACCTGAAACGAAACCTACTTTTCTGTTCGCAATTGATTGACCTCAAATATCCCGTTGTGGTTGCCTTGACCATGATGGATATTGCCGCCAAAAAAGGAATACAGATCGACATTCCCGGTTTGGAAAGGGAATTGGGCGTTCCTGTTGTCAGCGTCAACCCACGCAAAGACAAGGGTATTGACGAGCTGAAACGCGTCATGGCGCGCGTCGTAGAACAAAAGCAAACCGCGCCGATCAAAGATTTTATACCGATCAAATCTTTGGCGCCGGCTTCTATTGAAGCGTTGCAAACCGTCCTTCCAGAAACGAGCGACTATGCGGCGTTGCATTTTTTGATCAACCACGAAGAGTTTCCGTTAAGCGAAACTTTACAGGCAAAAATCGAAAACGCCGAAAAAACGACCAATTTCAATCCTACGAAAACGCAGGCGGAAGAAGTACTCCAACGCTACAAACAGATCAACCATATCATCCAAAAAAACGTGGTGATGCCTGATCCGCTGCAAAAGAAACTCTACACCGAAAAACTGGACAATATCCTTTTGCACCGCGTCTGGGGCTACGTTATCATGTTGGCGGTTTTGTTCGTATTGTTCCAAAGCGTTTTTTGGATTGCCCAATATCCTATGGACGGCATCGACTGGCTTTTTTCTACCTTTACCGGTTGGTTGAGCGAACATTTGCCGACGGCCTGGTGGAGCGATTTGCTGGTCAACGGACTATTGGCGGGATTGGGCGGCATCGTCGTTTTCATTCCGCAGATCATGATTTTGTTTGGGTTGATTACGCTTTTGGAAGACACGGGCTACATGGCGCGCATCAGCTTTCTGAGTGACAAACTCATGCGAAAAGTGGGCTTGAACGGTAAAAGCGTCATGCCGATGATCAGCGGATTTGCGTGCGCCGTTCCGGCAATCATGAGTACGCGCAATATCGAAAACAAAAAAGAAAGACTTATCACCATATTGGTCACGCCGTTCATGAGCTGTAGCGCGCGCCTTCCGGTTTATATTGTATTGATCGGCTTGATGGTGCCCGCCGACCACAATTTTCAAAAAGGGATGATCATGATGGCGATGTACCTATTGGGCATCGTCATGAGTTTACTCGTCGCCTACGTATTGAAATTCTGGATTAAGATCAAGGAAAAAAGTTTTTTCATCATGGAACTGCCGCTTTACCGTGGTCCTCGCTGGAAAAACATCGGCATTACCATGGTCGAAAAAGCCAAGATTTTCGTAACGGACGCAGGACGGATTATTATCATTATTAGTCTGTTTTTGTGGTTTTTGAGTTCGTACGGTCCATCCAAAAGAATGAACACCGTCGAAACCAAATACGAACAGGCTATCTCAGCGGTTCCGACAACCGACTCTACAAGAATAGCGGAAATCAATCTGGAAAAAGGCACGGCCAAACTCGAAAATTCCTACGCGGGCATATTGGGACACGCAATCGAACCCGGCATTCGTCCATTGGGATTTGACTGGAAAATCGGTATTGCACTGATAACATCTTTCGCCGCGCGTGAAGTTTTTGTCGGCACGATGGCTACATTGTACAGCGTGGAAAGCGACAACGACGCGACGCTGAAAGAAAAAATGGCTTCCGCGAAAAGAGCGGACGGAACGCCTGTTTACACGGAAGCGACAGCGATTTCGCTGATGGTTTTCTACGTATTGGCGATGCAGTGCATGAGTACGCTCGCGATCGTCAAAAGAGAAACCAAAAGCTGGAAATGGCCCGTGATACAGTTTGTGTACATGACCGGGCTAGCCTATATTTTTAGTTTTATAGCCTATCATATTTTTAGCTAGAAAATCCTATCCAAATGCAAGCAGTCAAAGCCATCGTCAACGGAAAAATCATATTGGAAAGCGAAGCCGTATTGGGCATCAGCGACCTTTCCATTTCGCGCGGCTACGGCATTTTTGACTATTTCAAAACGCTTCAAAACCGTCCGATTTTTTGGGAGGACAATCTGGATCGTTTTTTCCATTCCGCCAAATTGATGGATTTGCCCGTTCCTTATACGCGCGAAGAAATCAAGGTTCAGGTTGTGCAACTGATGTCCGAAAACAAAATTCCCGAATCGGGCATCAAACTTTTGCTGACAGGCGGTTACAGTTCGGATGGCTATAGTATTGGCAAGCCCAATTTTATCATTACGCAACACGCACTGAAACGCGATATTGCAGCAGAAAGACGCGGGCTGAAACTTATCAGCTACGATTTTCACCGTCCTTTCGGAACCGTCAAGTCGATTGACTATTCCATGGGCATCCACGCTTTGAAAAAAGCAAAAGAAGCGGGCGCCAACGACGTCGTGTACACACAAAACGGTCTGGTTTCCGAATGTCCGCGATCCAATATATTTTTCGTCACTAAAGACGGAAAAGTCATCACGCCTGGCAACGACGTATTGCGCGGCATTACCAAAATGCACCTTATCGAAATCGCAAAAGGTAAATACGATATCGAGGAACGCGACGTCACCGTGGAAGAAATGAGAAACGCTGCGGAAGCTTTCATCACCAGCACCACCAAAAACATCACGCCCATATTGGCAATCGACGATATTGTCTACGGATCAACGCCAGGTCCCATCACCAAAAAATTGCAGGCGCAATTGGAGCGCATTATTTATAGTTAGACGTTGCTATTGAAAACGGCGAATATTCTTCGTCGTCATTTCGAGCGATAACGAGAAATCTCCTAGCATGGAACAAGCTTACATTATGGAGATTTCTCCCGTTGGTCGTAATGGCGGGGAAATGAAAACTCACGGAAAATCGTAGGTTTTTATTTGTATAAATTTAGTCGTAGGTTTGAAACATTCGCTCATCGCTTTCATTCGTCATTTTTCATGTACGAAAACAACATCACACAAAACCGTCTGAAGTCCATCGTCGGCGGCTCTATCGGCAATCTGGTGGAGTGGTACGACTGGTACACTTATTCCGCCTTTGCGCTGTATTTTTCTGCGTCCTTCTTTCCGTCCGAAGACAACACGGTGCAATTGTTGGACAGTGCGGCGGTATTTGCAGGCGGATTTTTGATGCGTCCAATAGGCGGTTGGCTGTTCGGAAGTATTGCGGACAGACTCGGCCGAAAAAAGTCCATGGCGTTTTCCGTATCATTGATGGCAATCGGCTCTTTGATGATTGCGTTTTGTCCGACTTACAACAAAATCGGACTATTGGCGCCAGTCATTCTGATCGTTGCACGGCTGATACAAGGGGTCAGCGTGGGTGGCGAATACGGAACTTCCGCGACTTATCTGAGCGAAATGGCGACCAGCAACCGAAGAGGATTTTTTGCGAGTTTCCAATATGTGACGTTGGTAGGCGGACAGTTGATTGCGTTGGGCGTGCAGTTGATTTTGCAACATTATATGAACGCGCAACAGCTGCACGATTATGGTTGGCGTATTCCTTTTGTATTGGGCGCGATACTTTCTTTTGTGGCGCTTTACTTACGCGAACATATTGCGGAGACAAACGCTTACGAACAAAATGCGCCGAAAGCGCGCAAAACCAATCCCATCAAGGAGCTGCTGCATTATCCCAAAGAGATATTGACCGTCGTCGGACTGACCCTGGGCGGTACAATCGCGTTTTATACCTATAGTATTTACATGCAAAAATTCCTGGTCAATACCGTGCATCTTTCCAAAAACCAATCGACCGAACTGACATTCTGGAGCTTGTTGATTTTTGCGTTGGTGCAGCCGTTGTTTGGCATGCTTTCCGACAAAATCGGACGCAAACCGCTATTGTTGGGTTTTGGTATATTGGGAACACTCTTTACCGTTCCGTTGATGACGACGATCAGCCATCAAACGAATACTTCCACCATATTTATATTCATGATGTGCGGTTTGTTGATTATCAGCGGCTACACGAGCATCAACGCCGTCGTAAAAGCGGAACTTTTTCCAGCAAAAGTACGCGCTTTAGGTGTTGGTTTGCCTTACGCGTTGACTACGGCGATTTTTGGTGGAACGGCCGAAATGCTCGGGCTTTGGTTCAAAAAAAGCGGCCACGAAAACTATTTCTATTGGTATGTCACTTTTGCGATTTTCATCTCCTTGATTATTTACGTGACGATGAAGGACTCGAAACAACATTCAAAAATTGAGTAGTGAGCGGTGGGTATAAGCAATTACGGTAGAGAACAACGGAAAATATTTCCAGTGTAATGATCTTGTTCTTTGCGGAGCAATGCATAAATTGCTTTTTTTTGTGTGGCGAAAGTCGCGGTTAATTATTAGGGGCGGCTGGTTACCGCCCCGTTTTTTTTATAAGATTGCCAACGGCGAAACAACCAAATAAATCTACCTTCACTTACTGAAACGCCTTGTTCCCAATCAGTTTCCAAACATCGGCGTCGGCTTTTTTGTCCAATACGACAGCGTTCTGCATCAGGAAATAAGTAGCATTGACACGCGCGGCCGTTTTCAAAACCACCGCATCCAAACTCAACCTGTAAACGTCGGACGGCAATAGTTTTCCAGCGTCGTTTATATTGGGCGAAACCACAAAAACCGTATAGCCTTTGGATTTGCTCGCCTGCAACACGGAGTTGAACGCCGCTTTGTCCCAACCCTTAAAATTCTGCGTGAAAACCATCACGTATTTTCCCGGATTGGAAAGCACCGCTTTGGTCGTGTCTTCGCCGGAAGTCGTTTTCAATACGAAATCGCTGATCGGCGCCTGCGCCGTTCCTTTTCGCACGACTTTGTCGTAACGGTCGACATATTCGTAAGTCGAATCGTTGAAATCTGCGGGAAAATGTTCGCCGTCAAATTCGACTTTTTTTCCGTTGTGCAAATATTGGAACGTAATCACCGTACTGTCCGGAACCGCACCTTTGGGCAATTCCATTTCTTTCAACAAATTGTTGCCAACACGATACGGAAGGCAATCCTTTACCGGTAAATGTTTCAATACAAATTGCTGGAAAAACACTACGCCCACAACAGTTGCAATCAACAAAAAAACGGACACGAAAGCGTAGCGCGTCAAAGGCTTGATCCGATTGCGGTACACAAACACGACCAATATCAAAACCAGCAATACCAAGTCTTTGGCAAAAGAAGTAACCGGCGTCAAAGGCAGACAGTCGCCAAAACAGCCGCAGGTCTGAAACTTGCCCGAAAGCGATGCATAACCCGTCAAAAACGCAAAGCCGACCGTCAGCAACAGCAACAGCCAACTGAACAGCGGCATGGCGTAACCCAATATCACCGCAACGCCTGCCAATACTTCAAAAATATTCATCACGTACGCCAACGGCAATGTCACGCTTTCCCATCCGTGCCAGCCCCAAGCTTCGAAAAATTCCTGCATTTTGTAGCTCAAACCCAGCGGGTCGTTGGCTTTGATCAATCCCGAAAAGATAAACAGCAGCCCGATAATCCATCTAAAAAGCGTCACCGTTTTCGGAACCTTGTGCGTTTTGTATGTTTTACGTTGTGGCATTTTCCTTGTTTTTTATCAATGCAAAAATCGCATAGTTGATGATGTCCGTATAATTGGCGTCGATACCCTCGCTGACCAGCGTCGCGCCGTCATTGGACAAAATCTGTTTGATGCGCAAAAGTTTGACCAATATCATATCGGCAAAACTTTCCTGACTCATGCTGCGCCACGCTTCGCCGTAATCGTGGTTTTTGGCGAGCATTGTATTTTTTACAAACAAAACCTGTTCATCGTAGAGTTCGGATGCTTTTTCGGGAACGAGATTTTCGACGACGGGGCTATTGAGTTTCAACTGGATCAATCCAATAATGCCATAGTTGACAATCGCCAAAAATTCGGAAGGAACATCATCCTGCACCATCTGCACTTTTGCGTCCTGCAAAGTGCGTATGCGCTGCGCCTTGATGAAAAGTTGGTCCACCACGGAAATCGTGCGCAACACGCGCCAGGAAGTTCCGTAGTCTTTTGTTTTCTTAATAAAAATATCTTTGCAGACCTTCACGGCCTCATCATATTGTTCGGATGTGTTCATGCTGGATAATTGATAATTGGAGTTTCAAAAATAGAAAATCATGTTTACATTGAACTGTAAAGGCAGGCTTTTATCTTTAGAAAAGCCCGTCGTCATGGGCATTATCAATACGACGCCCGATTCTTTTTTCACCAAAGGACGAACGACGGAAGTCAATACGGCCGTGGATATGGCGGGCAAAATGCTGGAAAACGGCGCGGCGATAATCGATATTGGCGGACAAAGCACGCATCCGTCCAGCACGTTGCATTCGGCGGACGAAGAACTGGAAAGGTTGATGCCGATATTGGATAGCCTAGTTCATGCTTTTCCGGAAATAATCATTTCGGTCGATACTTTTTATGCAAAAGTCGCGGCGGAAACAATTCGGGCGGGAGCGTCGATCATCAACGATATTTCGGGTGGAAATCTGGATGACAATATGATCGAAACCGTCGGCGCGATGGGAAATGTTCCGTACGTATGCATGCACATGCGCGGCACACCACAAACCATGAAAACGCTTGCCCAATACGAAAACCTCACGCAGGAGATATTGGATTTTTTCATACAAAAAACAGAACGTTGCCGCGCTGCTGGCATCAAAGACGTCATCGTCGATCCCGGCTTTAGTTTTGCCAAAAACCTCGAACAGAACTACGAACTGATGCGCCATTTACCGGATTTTCGGATATTGGACAAACCGATATTGGTGGGCATTTCCCGAAAAGGAATGATCTACCATCCGCTCGGTACCAACGGCGAAGAAGCACTGAACGGAACGACCGTCGTCAACACAATCGCGCTGCTGAACGGCGCAAATATTCTGCGTGTGCACGACGTGAAGGAAGCGCGTGAAGCGGTAAAACTGGTGGAAATGTATAAAAGAACGTCATTGCGAGGAGGTACGACGAAGCAATCTCATGTTTCCTATTTCTTTTAGAATAAAATCGCACAGCTAACGTCTTTTAAGTTCTCCTAGCAGAGTTGGCGCGGAAAGGCTGTAAGATTTTGATAAAACTACAGCCTTGTCCCATATATTTTCGCGCCCAAACTGACGACCGACGACCGATCTCTGACGACTAAGATATCAGCACAACAACTTAAAACAGTTCGGAATGATTTCCACATTCAGGTTGGCCATCGTGTCGGTAGGTTCGCCGTCAATATGTAGCGGTGCGCGCATGAGATTTTTGATCGAAATGGAAGGTGTTTGGAAATAGAGGATGTTTTTCTTGGACATATCATCCACCAATTGTTGCAGTTTGTTGTTGCCGCGGATCTGTTTCAATACGGCAAAAGGAAGGCTGGCTTTGTTCATTTTTTGGACGATGACAATATCGAGCAGACCGTCGTTCAGCTGCGCTTGCGGCGCAATCGTGAAATTGTTTCCGAACTGGTTGCTGTTCGCAATACTGATGAAAAACGCGTCCGTGAAAAACGAAAACCCGTCCACGTTGACTTCAAATTGATAAGGTTGCGCCTTGAAAAATTCCACGATACTTTGCTGCGTGTAGGTCATCAAACCGCGCCGTTCTTTGTGCGCAAACTCGTGCGCCACTTTTGCATCCAAACCCAATCCGCTCAACATGCACGCAAATCGATCGTTGATCAAAAACGCATCCACGTCCATCGTATGACGGCTGTTCAATATTTGTTCGAGTGCTTTTTCGGGTTTGGAAGAAATGCCCGCTGTATTGGCAAGTCCGTTTCCACTGCCGAAAGGAATGATGCCGAAACGCGCCTCAACGTCATTATGCAACGCGCCGACAACCTGGTTGACCGTGCCGTCGCCACCGATAATGATGATATCCGTGATATTTTCTTGATTGACTTTGTCGATCAAAAAATCGTAGTTTCCCGAAATATTGGTTTCCACAAACTCAAAGGTCATTTTGCGTTCGTGGCTGATTTTTTGAATGCTGTCGACGACCGCATCTTTTTCTTTTTTGTGCGTGCCGGATATTGGATTAATGAGATATACAAATTTGCGTAGCTCCGGCTTTATTGGAATGCCCGTTTTTCTAACTTCCTGAGAAACATTTAATTCTTCCATATTTTTCTTTTCAATCGCCGATCTAAATAGAATACAACTGTTCTATTCCCATAGGGCAAATAATTGTCAAATCTTGATTCTGTCAGCTGCAAAGGTAACGTTTCCCAAAGTACAACTGCCTTTTCCAAACTTCCAGAACGATAAAACATTCCTATGTTTTTCCTAATAACTCGTTAAATAATTCTAATTTAGCCCTATATTTTTTTAAGCTTTCGCTATGTCGGAAATAAAGAACCGTTTCCTCTCTCTGGATGTGTTTAGAGGTATGATTATCTGTTTTATCATTATTGTCAACATGCCTGGCAATCCGGAGACGACTGTGCCAGCGTTGACGTTTGCAAGATGGAACGGTTTTACTCCTGCCGACATTGTGTATCCATCATTCTTGTTTTGCATGGGCATCGGGATGTTTTTTTCGTTTCAGGATTGGCGGGCCGACGCGACACCTGCCGGAAAAATCTATTTTCGATTTACCAAGCGCGCCGTATTACTTTTTGCGATCGGTATATTGCTCAACTGGTTTCCGTTCGTTCAGTCCAATATGGACACGGGCAAATGGGAAATGGTATCGTTTTCGCAAGTGCGCATTTGGGGTATTTTGCAAAGAATTGCCTGTTGTTATCTGTTGACGGGCTTGATGATTCAGACGTTTAAACTCAGAGCAACATTGGCGATTACGTTGGTTTGTCTGGTTTTATATTGGCCAATACTATATTATTATGGGAGTTCACATCCCTATTCCATCCGTGGAAATCTGGTTTTGAAAATCGACAAATGGATGCTCGGCACCGACCATTTGGATCAAAGCCCGTTGGTTCCGTTTGAAGAATTTGGCTTTTTGAGTACGTTTCCGGCATTGGCCAATATGGTCGCCGGTTATCTGACGGCTCGCTTCATATTGCGCAACAAAATCACGTACGAAACCTTGACGCATTTGCTGCTTACGGGTTTTATATTGATGGTGTTGGCCTATATCTGGAACAACGTTTTTCCCGTCAACCGCAAACTGTGGACCAGCAGTTTTGCCGTAATGGCGATCGGACTTTCGTTAAATACGTTGGCGTTCATCATTTTTGCCGTGGACAAGATGAAATACATAAAGAAAGCAAATTTCTTCCGCGTTTTCGGACGCAATCCGTTGGTGGCGTTTCTGCTTTCCATGACGATGACCATACCGCTGCAATTGGTGGAAGTGCAACCCGGACTTTCTATTACGGACTGGCTGTACATCAATGTTTTCAGCTATACGACAGCATACGTGGGGTCGTTTTTACAGGCAGCGTTTTTCATGCTGATCATTTGGGGATTGTGCTACCTTTTGGACAAGAAAGGGGAATATATCACGTTGTGATTGTTGAGTGGATAATGGGCGGTAGTTTGTGAGCCTGTGTACTTCCACTTTGTAGCCCCGCCTACTAAAACAGAACCACCCAATGTCACATAATCATTCCCAAACAACCCCAACCCAACCCCAGACAGGTCGCCGATGCCGGCAGCCATCATGGAACTCAGCGCATCTCCTCCAGATATACCAGTAATCAGGCCTTGTGACAAGGCATGCGCAACCGTACTACCGACCAATTTGCCCGCAGAGGACAACCCTGCACCTACTCCGCTTTGGAAATAGCTCCCAATACCAAAGCTTGCCGCTCCAGAAATCGCCCCTACGGGTTTGACAAGTCGACACGCATTGCCGGCGCTTCATTATTGTACCGTTAAAAACCTTACATTAACCCAGCAAAGTTCCTCTATATTCTTTTAGAATAAAGGAATGTGAAGTATTTGCATTCGCAACTTCTCTTAAAAGATTCTCGTCAGTGCTTAGGAAATCAATAGTCAAATGTCCCGATATTTTTATTATAAATGGTAATGCGCTATATGAGACATCTAAATTGCTATAAAGACGCCGGGGACTACCTACTACTGTATATGGGTATGAAAGTATATCCTTCCAATACCTCAATAAATTATCTTTATCAAAAATAAGTGCTCCCTTAAATGTACTGGGAATTCCGTTTTCCTTAAACAAACTACGTAATTGAGTTACAGTATTCGCATTATTAGGAAACCAGACACAGTCGCTTATATCGTGTGTGATAATCCACGACACACCACAGTCCAGTTTTGATACTACATTTTTGAATAGACTTTCATAGACATTAAGAAATTTAATAAGTCCAATATCCTTGCCTTCGAAAACGCCTGGCAACTGGAATGAAACACCATACCATTTCACGGATGAATCTTCATCCGCAAACAAAAAATCAAGATATTCTTGTTTATCATAAGGGAGTATTTTTTTAAAAGTTTTTTTAAAGTTTATCATAAATGCGAAAGGTGAGTTATTAATATTTTTTTGTTACATGTGCTATACCTACGCTTAATCGACCTACGTTGTCAGTCTTGTTGTTTTTTCGAAGTATCTTCAAGCTTTTGTACCCGCAGTTGCATTTCCCGGTTTTCCTGCTGTAGCGTTTCGGTCTTTTTCCCCTGTTCGATCAGCAGCAGCGTCAACTCCTCCACCTTCTCTAGCAGCTTTCGGTTCATCTCGCCAAGGTTTACGCCGTTCTTTTCCGCCTCCATCGCCGACGGTATCCCCGGCAGGTGACCGAGTTGGTTGATGCCGGCAGCCAGGGAATCCAGATGCGGGAGCCTGTAGCCCCTGCTGAACACGTAGTCAGGCCAGTCCGCAGTGTTCACCGTCACGTTCACCTCACGCGCCTTCACAGTTCCGTTCACCGCAAGCTTCGCCGTGGGGTTCGACGTACCTATACCGACATTGCCATTGTACTTGATACGCAGCCTTTCGCTGAACGTCGAACTGCCCCCCGCAAAGAAGGCGAGGTCAACCCCCTGGGAAAGGGCGCTGTTGTCGACCCAGTCGTTTATCCTTTCCGCACGGATACGCGCACCGACGAAGTCCGTGCTTATGTCCCGCCACCCCGCAAAGTCTATGTTGTACCCTCCTGCCGCTGCTCCTTTGGGGACGGCAAGGTTGCCCTTGTCTCCCGGGACGCCGAACTTCAGGGAGGCCACTGTCGAGGTCGCTGGGGATGCAACGTTCAGGTAAGCCGCCGGGCTTGCGGTATTGATCCCCACGTAGCCGCTCTGCAAGTCCGTGACAATGCCGCCCATCTTGACACGCCTGGTCTTCAGCGCACTGTTGTTGTAGTAGTTGTATCCTGCAACGTACACGCATTCGGGATCCCACCCCTGGTAGGTTCCAATTAGGTGGTACTTGTTGTCGTTGTAGGCCCCTGTCACCACGGCATCGTAGCCGCTGACGGTCTGGCACTTTGTCTCCGTTTTGGCTACAAGCAGGGTCAGGATCAAAAATACTGTTGATGTTTTGGAAGATCTCCTCATAAGTCGAATATTGGGGATGTTGTGGTAATGTTTTTTCTGTAAGTCCCTTTTTTGTTTGGTAATTTATTTCTTTTTTTCAATTGTCGTCCTTGGAATGGCATTATTCTCAAGAAAACCCATCCCTACATATTCTCCACAAGTCAACATAGGTATGCAACAAGAACTATTTCATACTTATGGGGAATCTAGCAAAAGTGGCCATATTTAACTTCGGATCGATTACATTTTTATTACCTTAAAACTTGTGGCATTGCCACTCTTTTCCTGGATCCGGACCAAGTAAGTCCCAGACGGAAAATTCCCGATGTTGAAATCAACCAGTTGCCCAGCGATTGTCCTGATCTGCATTATCTGCCCAGTCATGCTAACAATGGTCGCTTGCGCATTGTCCAACGATTTTACGAACTGAATCCGAAAACTTCCGGTGGTCGGGTTTGGATATAATCTGTCAGCAGGGATTATTGTCTGGCTAAACAAATTTGGCTCGGAGTTTTTTACCTTTTGCATAGCGGTATTCGTGTTGTTGCAGATGTATTCCTGTTTGATTCTGTTCCCTGCCGCATCGTAGGTGTAGACGATCCCGCAGGTACGTGCAGGTAGTCCTTGGGCTTTTGAAAACAAAGATCCAATAGAAAGAACGACTAGTAATAATAGGTATTTCATACTATCAAGATTAAAAGGTTGGTTCTCCTGTGAGCATATCTATACGGGTAGCTTCCGGAGAATCCCCAGAAGGTTTATCCCTTACAGGTACGGTCACTATATTTGAATGCGAAAAAGGATTGTTCGATATAAGGCTTACTCCCAAGTATTCACGATAGTACATCCCCTGGTTGTTGCGTTTTGCAGGATCATAGTATCTTGATATGACGATTTCCTTTCCTACGACTTCTATAGGCAAAAGCTTTCCATTTTTCAGTATATACATTTCCCCATTCCGACACATGCCCCACGCATCGGAAAACAAAATCGGTTTGCCCTCTTTATAGCCATATAGTCCAATATGGTTGTCTGTTGAATCAACTGTTATACCGGCAAAAGGGACGGAAGGTTGGTTGCTCTTGTATTCATCCCAAGAAAGATATATTCCGCTTTTATACAGGCTGTCGTTTAAAATGGGGATGCCTTGCATATCCTTAACTGCTGCTTTTATTTGGTCAATCGAAACAGTCGTCGAGCCTGCCAGCGTACCATTTCCGTTCCTTATACGCTGACACAGATAAGACGCTGATGAATCAAACAGCCCTCTGTAAGCAGAGTCTATAACCGTAGAACTAAATACCGTATCTAATCTATTGACTAGACTAAACGATCCTGTAGTATTTCCACCATATATATCTGCGTTCAGGTGAAGGAATGAATACCTTCCAGAACTGTCCTGTCCAATGCTGAATCTGTGTATTGCCAAGACCGCATTAAGTTGCTCATTGGGATACAATCCATTCAATCTAGTTGCTACAGTCTCCTGGAGCCAATCGTTTAAATTGCCAGAAGGAACGAGAGAGCATACCCAATTACTATTAGCCACGCTTACTACACCGATGGAACTGAACACAGGGGAATCGGATAAAACCTGAACACTGTTGATTCCATTATTGGAATTAACAGTTATCGGCCTAAGGTTTTTCGCCTGCAATGGTAATTGAGGGCTTTCCAATGCAACGCTTCGCTCCAATCTTTTCAAACCTTGAGAATTGGCGGCACTTATCTTCCATAAAAAGAAAAAGAATAAGACAAGCATGCGCAGATACTGGCATATTTTAAAAGAAAGTTTACTTCTGGCGTCCTTCTCTCCTTGTTGTTTATTCACTGATGATTTTCTAAAAGCATCAAATAATTGATAAATCATTTTGTATTTTTTTTAAACTAAAACCAATAGTACCATCAAATCTAAGAGCCTGTTTAAAAATATTTTATTAAAAGTTTTATAGCGGACAATTTAACCATTTCTTCAGCAGATTCCATCAAAAGTTCATAATTGCGGCATAATCTGCGGTCATTGTCAAACCACGAGAAAGTCCGTTCTACGATCCATCGTTTATGAACGGGCTTGAAAGTATGGTCC
>Ga0154006_1000027_pt1 | contig 76786 bp, 80 predicted proteins | sample TSFL090MetaG_FD_104747 | JGI IMG/M metagenome (GOLD analysis project Ga0154006, IMG submission 104747) | Attine ant fungus gardens microbial communities from Florida, USA - TSFL090 MetaG | ecosystem: Host-associated > Fungi > Mycelium > Unclassified | place: USA: Florida, Wakulla State Forest...
TAAATATCCCTTAATATTGTTCCATTGGGCATCCGTTAAATCTGTCGTATACATATCGCCTTTAAGCTTAAGTACCTCAAAGAAAACATGTTATACGTTTTTAACAATGCCCATACTCTTTTTTACATTTTATTTTTAAACAGGCTCTTAATCTACCATTCTGATCAGTGTCTAGCAAAATCCACTCCTCAATATATGAGTCTCGTATCTCTAAATGATACATATTGAATATTTCATTTAAATCCTTCTTTAGGGTGCTGCTCATCAAAATTTCTTTAAACATCTTCATGTCATTGATATCCTATACCTTTCGATTAAATCTTCTTTCTGACATTTCATTCAATTCGGGCAATAAGTCATTCAATGTCAAAAGTCTTAATTCGAAGTTTTTAAGGGAATCTAGTTTTTTTATTTTAGAAATGTATCGAAATATGTATTTAATATTATCAATATATTTTTTGTACGAAACATCTTCATCTTTCTTTTTGTTAATTGAATTCATTATTTTGGTAGAAGAATCTTGTAAATCAATATTATTATACATTTTGTTTATATCTTCTATGCTCCAATACATATTAATTTGATCTCTTTTTTTACTGGTTGCCATCCTACAATAGATACTAGATGCATCTCCATTAACAATGAGAGCATAAATAACCTCATCAAAATCGGAAGTCGATAATATATCTGGAGTTTTTTTTGAGAAAACCAAGGTATCAGAATCCGTTTTATGTATACTGTTCATCTTGGTCGCCTTTCTTTGATCATTTTCAGACTCATAACGGCATTTTAAAAATATTGTCAATATCGATACATAGAAAAAGAATCTCATTTGTTTTTATATTTTATGGCCAATGTACTATTTTAATACCCTCATGGTTTTAATAAAGGAGATAGTCTTGACATAACATTCTTTTTTTTAGTGATCTCAATATTACATTCTTGATAATCATAAGGTCCCTTAATTAGTGCATTGTCTTTATCTATTATCCAATAAAATACATGTCTCTTAAATACATCCTTATAGTTAATGTCATTATCCAGCAAACTATCTGCTATATTATCTAGTATGTTCCAGTCAACCTCAGAATTTCTAATACCATTATAGCCTTTATCTATAATTTGCTGAACAACTATAGAATCAGACTGAGAAAAATTGTTGTATTCTGCAATTGCATTAGCTTCTTTTTTTTCATTTTCATTTTCAAAAGTCTTATTTTTTATTGTATATCGAAACAACTTTGAGGACAATACCTGTTCAACCCAAAGCTTATATGCACCCTTAGTTGAAGACTGGTGCAAAATAACAAAGTCCTCGTCTTTGTGAATGGAATCGACCATAAAATACGTCTCGTGTCCAATAACGTAAATACGGTTATTCCCTTCATAAGTAAGTTTATAACCATTCATCAAATCAATAGAATAGTCCGAAACACCTGCTCCGCACCTTCCGAATAGAAAAACTATAATAATACCAACGACTATAGAGCTAACAAGTTCCAATTTCATAATATAATTATTTATCAAGCATATATGTTGCTGCTTTATAAATTATGGTGCCTATTGCACCAATAGCTATCAATGCTTTTATCCCCATCATGCATCAACTGATTCAACCCCACCGCAATTGCGGCATCCCTTACTCCATGCCAAAAATTCCCTACTGACATACTTGACGTTATCCCCCCTAACAACAAGTCCGCCTTCCAAAGTTAGCCGAACGCCTGCAATCCAGAACCTGCCAAAGAGCCAAAACCAAACGTCCAGAACGCCTGCATCGACCGAAATGGACATGTCTGTGCAGACATCAACCAGTAGAAAATATCATATTTAGTAGCTTATTTCGCCTAAACACTATACTTTAACTCTTATTTTTACTAGCTGTTCTCTTTTTGTCTAATACATCTTGAATTTGTTGAGAATATATTGATATCTCTATGCTGAATTTAAATTGCCCACACAGATGAATTAATTCTGTATTTAGGAAAATGGATTGCGTTAATATTGTTTTATTATCTATTTCAGAATCGATTCCAAAATCAAGAATGGCAAAATCAACCCCTTCAGTAGACGCAATATGCTTAAAAGAATCTTTATTTTTCTCTAAGTAAGTTACCACATCGGAAACCTGACCTTCAAAATCATCAAAGTCTTTCTGGCTGGCAACTATTGTTAAATTTGAGAATTTTGCTCTCCGCTGTTTACTTGTAACTGATGTATCTATAACATCACCTTTATATCTTTTCTGTATATTTTTTAATTGTGCCTTTTTTGCAAAAGCATCCACATCAAAATACTCCCCTCCTATATTAATAATACAAGACATTTTATTTAATATTTAAATTTTACTATTTAGGGTAGGCCGCCTGCTGCACCTAATGATAGTCCTCCTGTTTCTGGAGCCAAAAGTACAGCGGAAGTCCATTTAATTCCTTCATAAACTCCAATTCCTATTAAAGTCCACATACCTACTTTTGCGGGGGATAAATTAATAGAAGGTTTTTGTTTTATTTGATAAAATTTTGAGGACGAAGATTTCTCGTCAAGCCAATCTTGATAGCCTTCTTCAAGTTCCTCCGGTGCAGCATTTCTTCCCGGATGTACATATGGCTTAACCTCTCTGTGATACCATTTTTGAAATTCTTTAGGGTACTGCTTTATATCGTGGTCTCTTTGATTTTGCTTTCCTCCTTTAAGCTTGTCTTTATTCTTTTTCCCTCCTGAATTATCTTCATGTATCAACCGGTTCAACCCCACCGCAATTGCAGCATCCCTTATTCCATCCCAGAAACTTCCACCCGACAAGTTTGAGACCACTCCACCGACGAGAATCCCTCCTCCCAAAGTTACATAATCATTGCCGAACACCTGCAATCCAGTATATGTCAAAGAACTAAGACCAGACGTCCAGAACATCTGCTTCGGATCACATCCCGCAGCACCAGAGATCCTAGCCTAGGCAAAACCGCGGTACATTACCCGACCAATTTCCGTAGCTATGCCGGGCGTGGCACCCACAAACAGCTCCCCTATTCCATAGCTTGCCGCACCCGAGACTGCCCCCACCGCTACGGATTTGGCAAAACCACCTAAAGACCATTTCCGTTCCTTATGCTCTGACACAAGTGGAACGCTGATGAATCAAACAGCCCTCTGTAAGCAGAGTCTATAACCGTAGAACTAAATACCGTATCTAATCTATTGGCTAAACTGAACGAGCCCGTAGTATTTCCACGATATATATCTGCTTTGAGGTGAAGAAATGCATACCTGCCTGAACTGTCCTGTCCAACGCTGAATCTGTGTATTGCCAAGACCGCATTAAGTTGCTCATTGGGATACAATCTATTCAATCCAGTTGCTACAGTCTCCTGGAGCCAATTGTTTAAATCGCCAGAAGGAACGAGAGAGGACACCCCATTGCTATTGGCCACGCTTACTACACCGAAGGAATTAAACACATTGGAATCGGATAAAACCTGAACACTATTGCTGCCACTATTGGAATTAACAGTTATCGACCTAAGGTTTTTCGCCGGCAATGGTAATTGAGGGTTTTCCAATGCAATGCTTCGCTCCAATCTTTTCAAACCCTGAGCATTAGCACATAAAGTATCTATAAAAAAAGTATTTTCCTAAACATATAAAAAACTAAATTCATTGGTGTATTGTATGTAACAATTGCTATAATGGCTCCTCTATTTATTATTTAGGCTCTTTAGAACAAGAGTAGCTGCAAAAAGAAGAAAGATGGACAAAAACAAAATTTTCGAAATCTTATTATATTTATTAATAATATCGGGTGAAGGAGATTTACTCATTTCAATTCTTTTTAGCGGAAAAAGGAAGCAAAACAAGCCAAGTAAAGGAATCCAGCAACAAGCCGCAAGCAAATAACGATTTCCTTTGTTTTGAATAAACTGCCTCCCCATATTATGGGCAAAAATTGTCGATAAATAAACTGCTAACGGTATTCCGATTGGAAGTGTGAATACCAACATAGTTGAAAAATATGGAATATTAGATTTCTTCTTTTCCTTATAGTTCTTAAAGACTCTCCATACCAGATATGTAAAATAATTCATAAATCAATTTATTATTAATTGGCAATTATAACTATGTGTTATTCTGTGTTTATCATAAGCATTAACCATACTTTATTAAATAAAACCTAAAAACTTGAGGAGTTCTTATCAATATAATAATCATTATAGTTAGGTCTTGATTTTGCCGAAACAGAAAGAACTGATTTTAAAGATTCTAGAGCAACCTGCCCCACCGAAAAGTCAGCTAATCTATCAATAAAATTACCTACAGGTTTATAGATATATTTTTCATTAAACCCTGTTGCATCGCCTATCCCCACAATAGCTATTCAATAGATCTTCCTGATATATAAAGAACAAAGTCAATTTTTATATTCAAACTATTTAATTTTTCAATAATTAATGAATCTAGGAAATAACCACCAGGCAATGGCTCGTTATAGAAAGTTGACAAAACTTTTATGTACAAGGTACAATCTTCGACAAGGCTATTTAAAGACTCCTTATCTTGTTCCAAATATTCAAGTAGTGCGAGTAACTTATCTTCAAATGGCAATGCACTTTGATCAAGTTCAATCTCAAAACCATCATTGCGATATTTCGTATTTTGCTTAGTTGGGTCGCAATTATTAGCCCATATTTCTGTAGGTTTTAAAATATTCAGGCGACTTACGATCTTGTCTATTGTTAATATATCAGAAATGGCTCTAAATATGCAACTATGATAAGGTGCAACGTTTACCCATTTTATATACATGTCAGATTGTGCATTAATATTAATCAATACATGAAAAAAAAATTCTTCATCTTTAACACAATAATAAACTGAGGCAGTCTTATTGTCGCCACTAACAATTAAATCTTTAACTTTGGGTAAATTAGATTCGAATTGAATTTCATGAACGCTCAAAAACTGTAATGTAAAAGGAAATGTAGGATTATGAACTTCTTTATTGGCTATACTAATAAAATTGCTTTCTAAATTTTTCATAAAATATTCTTGTTTTAATTCATTTATAGAGATTGGTTACTTGTTGCGACTTTATTGGGATTAGCTATTAATTCAATTAAATATTGATTTCCAAAAATAGGCATAACGAGTTTAGAACCTTTATTTAACAGAATCTTCCATGCATCTAGTAATGCACCTCCGACATTAGAACCTCCTGTATTTATCATTTCTAAGCGCCCAGTTTCTTTATTTAATCTGTAATCTATGGGGAGAGGTTCTCCATCTCCACTTTTCACCATTTCATATAAATTTCCATCTTTATCTATCCAAATATCCTGTTTGCCTCCAAGCGGTTTATCCTTATTATTCCATCCTAATTCTTTTAACTGCTTTATTATTGAGTTAGATACTTTACTGAGTTTTTTGCCTCCATCATGCATCAATTGGTTCAATCCCACTGCAATTGCTGCATCCCTAACTCCGTCCCAGAACCTGCCTCCTGAAAGGCTGGCCGTTGCGCCACCTACTAACATAGCGCCGCCCATTGCCACATAGTCGTTGCCAAATGTACCCAGGCCGATAAAACTACATTTTCGAGTCATTTTATTTCTTGTAAAAGATTTCATAAGTTGGACGTCTCCATTTTTCAGGAATTTTATCATAGGGTGCATGAGTGACAAATACTCGAAAAGCACCTATTTATTATTTACAGAATTGCCTATCGAGAAAATAATTGAACCATCTATCCCTATTGTATTGTACTTTTGTATATTGCCATCTTTTATATTATAATCATCACTATTAATTTTAAAAAATAACCATTCTTCAATATAAATTTTATCAACCACAAAGGAGAAATGTCCGAGCATCTCTTTTAAATCATCTACAAATGGGGACTCTTGGACTAATTTAATTAATTGTTTTCTGGAAATATTTTTAATGGGAATACCATATTTCCGCTTTGCCTGTTGTTCAAAATATGGCATCATGCTATTCATGTAAAATATATTTAATTCAATAGAGGTCAAATTGAGTGCTTCATGTTTTTCTGATATGAATAGTAGGATAAGTTCGATTTCTCTTAGATATTCCTTATATGGGTAAATATTGATTTTGTATCTATCTGCTTCCATTAGCTCCCCGACTACAGAAGTATCAGCTGTATCAATATCTCTGTTTGGAGAACGTGTGTATCTAATCTTAAAATTATCATTATTTATCGACTTAGACACTATACAATAAGAATGTAAAGTATCACTTCCGACAACAATACAATATTTATTTATGGAAGTACTATCCCATTTTTCTTGACTTAACAGCACGACGGAAGTGTCAGATAAGTGATTTTTGTTCGAACTTATGCTTTGATTACCACTATTGGGGAGTGTACATTTGGACAAGTAAGCTGCGATAACGATCATTAATATACTCTTCATAATATAATATTTATCTTTACCAATAATAGCTTTTGAGCTCTGGATATGAATAAAATTCATGTGCAGGTTGACTATTAAACATTACATCTAAATGACCTGTTACTCCACCACCGAAACCAGTCTGATAAAATACAGCATTATAAATTTTTCCCTTTGATGGCAACAAGGCAGGCTTTCCCCAAATTTTGCTTAAGTATTTTGCCTATAGCTGTGTAAATATTTTTTTTAAATAATACTTCTAATTTTCGTCCTAAGTTTATTTATTACTACGACGACTAGAACGAGAATTAGCGGCTTAATTTTTTGTTTTTACAATAGAATAGTTGACTATAATATTGTTTAGTGACTCTAGAGCTGTCAATGCTACAAGGAACAATATAAATTATAAGAGAAATCGCCCTTAACTTTCGATTAAGGATCATATTTGAATGTTTTCTTCCAAATTACAATTCATTAATTATATCGGGTTTCCAGATACATACATATCAAAATCCAGTTGTATTTTCATTTTATTGAGCTTTTCTATCACTTCATTGTTGATAGTATAACCACCAAGGTTATACTCTTGGTAAAAATACGATTGAATACTAAGGTAAAGATTTGCATCTTTAGATAGAACATCTAATGCAGCAGCATCGCGTTCCAAATATTCAAGAAGCTCTTTTATTTTAGATTCAAAAACAGTTGGTTTCTTATTTATTTCAATTTCAAAACCGTTGCTACTAAATATTGTATTTCTTTTATAAAGACTATCATCCTTTTCCCAAACCCGAGTAGGAATAACACTGTTCAAATGGCTTAACATTTTAACGCTTCCTAAAGAGTCAGAGGTACAACGGAATATACATTTATGGTATGGAAATGTATATACCCACTTCACTCTAACGCTATCATTCAAATCAACAGAAACGAAAAAAAAAGAATTCCTCTCCTTCTACAGGATAATAAACATTAGCGAGTTTATCTTTTAAACAAAAATCAACATCTTTAACTTTAGGAATATGAGATTCCATGATTATTTTATGAACATTGAGAAACTGTTTTGTAAATGGAAATTCTGGATGAAGAATTTCTTCACTTGCTATTTTGATTATCTTATTTATATCATTTGTAAACATATAAAAATTTTATAGTACAATTTGACCATTATTCTTCATTGGTTTTCCAGATATCATTTCCATCATAAAAGGATTACCGATTGGTAAAAGTAAGCTACTCTTGTTAATCAAACTTTTAAAAGCTGCTTTGATTGCATCACTTAAACCTGATTGGGAATTATCTATAACAGCAGCTTCAACATGCCCAGTTTGCCTATTAAATCTATAACCTTCTATAGGAGTTGCTTCTCCTTTTCCAGATTTTGCAGCTTCATACAAATTTCCATTTTTATCATAAAAAAACGTCATTTCTACCACCAAATTTTTTATCTCCATGATCCCACCCTAAAGCCTTTAACTCTTTTTGAACTAGCTTGTCATCAAGTTTTGTTAGTTTTCCTATCGGTTCTTCCGGTATATCATGCATTAAATGGTTCAACCCAACTGCAATTGCGACATCCCTTATTCCATCCCAGAAACATCCACCCGACATGCTTGATGTAGCCCCACCTACTAAAACGGAACCTCCCAATGTCACATAATCATTCCCAAACAACCCCAACCCAGCCCCAGACAGGTCGCCGATGCCTGCAGCCATCATGGAACTCAGCGCATCTCCTCCAGATATACCAGTAATCAGGCCTTGTGACAATGCGTGCGCAACCGTACTACCGACCAATTTGCCCGCAGAGGACAACCCTGCGCCGATCATCTTGCTTTCTCCCAATAGATAATTGGTATGGGTTTTTCTACAATCATTGGATGTCCATTTGAAAATTGTAAATTCAGTTTTGACAAACTTAAACCGTTCTCTAAATAAATTTTCTTTGATGTTAAACGGGATTCAGAAAAGCCGTATGTGATAGGCCACTCTTTCCATTCTAAAACATAATGATACGCTTTTATAATTTGAAGGTTATCCGATGTCATAATGATTAAAATATTATGAAATTTCTGAACAGAATCCTTTGTATATTCTAATGAAGATCCAGAATAGCTGCTAAGAAATATATATACTTTATTATGGCCAACTTCAGGTTTGAACAAATTATCCATCATATTATCAAGGCTATCGTGTCCATACCTAGCAATATATTTTTCTATTTTAGACTTGGATAAATATATATCTGCGTTTGAAAATTGTTTAATCAAATGATAGTTGCCCTGCTGGCCAAACAATAATGAGGATGACGATAAGGTAAAAGAAATTAAAATACTAGCATAAAATATTATCTTCTTCATAAAAACAATTTACTTAGGGAAAAAACGTCTAATAATAATTGGACCAAAGGTGACATTCGGCCTTAGACCATAATTTGGATCGATTCCAAATTTTGTTCTTTGGATTAAGTTTCCATGCGTACCGATAGTCTCATTAGAAGAAATTGCTATGACTACATGACCCGTAGCATCACTGTATGTGGCTGTTCGAGCTATAACATCTCCTCTTTGAGCACTTTTTACAATCCTCCATGTTCCATTTTTTCCAGCTATAGTTTTCTTATTTGGATTTCCCCAGTCTCCTGCCATAGGAGCATCCCCATCCCTATCTCTATAGGGGGCTGCTCCATTTTTCGTCAATACGTCGTCTACGAACTTATTACATTTATTGGTATTCGCAGGAAAATCATCTTTTGCCGTATTATAAGCCCAGTCACTGCTGTTTTCATAACTTTCTGCAGTTTTAGCAATTTTCTCACCTATGTTATGCATCAACTGGTTCAACCCCACCGCAATTGCTGCATCCCGCACTCCATCCCAAAAACTCCCACCAGATAAGCTTGATGTAGCCCCTCCTACTAAAACCGAACCTCCCAATGTCACATAATCATTGCCGAATGTTCCAAGACCCGCCCCTGCTAAGTCACCTAGCCCTCCTGAGAGCATAGAACTCATGGGATTGCTTCCGCCAATTACCCCAGTACCAAATGAGGCTGCCGCATGTAGAAAAGCACTACCCATTATTTGTTCTCCTTTTGACAATAAAGCGCCGGCACCAGACTGAAAATAACTACCAATCCCAAAACTTGCCGCTCCGGACACAGCACCGACAACTGCCGACTTAACAAAACCACCCACAGTCCAATTGTGGTCTAAAATTGCATTGACTGTGTAAGTAGCCGAACTGATGATTGCACCAATCACCATTGCAGATACAAACGCATCGTCAATGCCAAATATTTCTCCTGTTGGGTCCGTATACTTCAGCGGATTATTGATACAGTAAGAATAGCGATTATAACTCTGCGTATTGTCGGGTTGCTGGACATAGTTGTCGGGGCTCAGCATCCGCCCTTGCACAGGGTCGTACATACGTCCGTTCATGTTCACAAGCCCAAACTGCCGCAAGTGCTCATGGCCTGTATAACCCCGGTACAGCCATTCCGGGCGGGACTGTACATTGTTGTAGCTCCAGTCGTCTGCGTTCCTGTCACGCCCCCATGCGTCGAAGTTCTGCCTGGCGACAACAGCCCCCTGTTCGTCCGTAAGCGTAAGAATACTGCCCAAGTGATCGGAATAGACAAAATACACTTTGCTGGCACCACCCTCACTCACCACCATTGCAGACAGACCGTTGGCGCCTCCTACGTAATGTATGTAACGGTCATGACCGTTCACAATCTGGCGCTCGTATCCGTCCAGGTAATAATGCTCTTCCGTCACCGCCCCGTCTTTGGAGTAGACACCCCGGATGCGCTGCTCGTCTGCCGCATAGGTCAGCTCCATCATGTACCCATCTTGCGTGACCTTCGCAGTTTTCAGGAAAGACGTATAGGCTATTTCCTGTGTCGTTGTCGGGATGACAGCTGGAGGGGTATTTTGCCCCGCTGGATTGGTAATATAAGAGACCGCATTGACCTTATCATTACGGTAAGCATAACTACCGGCATCCGTCTTTGTGACCAGATTGCCCAAACTGGAACCGCCATTCCCATCATAGGACATGACAAGCTGCTGCACGTTGTTGACCGTTGTAGACGTCAACCTATCCAGATTGTCGTAAGTGAAGGTTTCCGTCAGGTTCTTAAGTGCCTCGGACCGGCTGGTAAGGTTTCCGTTCCTATTGTCCCACGCCATCCGCAGATCCTGTATCCCTGCCGTGTAGAAGCGGGTGTACACGCCATTGTCAAGATCATAGCTCGTTTGACTTGACTTACCATTCCCGTAGTTGTAACCTGTATAGACCCCTCTACCATTCATTGCAGTCGCAGTAAAGATGTTGACCGATCGGCCCCCGGCAAGCATTGTGCGCCCTATCAATATACCGTTGCCATCGTAGCTGTTCTTAATCGTAACTCCGTCTGCATCGTAGGACACAGTCGCAACATTGCCATAAACATCATAAGTGTACCTATCCATGTAAGACTGGCTGTTGACAATTTTTTTCTGGGAAGTTCTGCGCCCAAGGTTGTCGTAGGTGTACTCAGTAACGTCGCCGGAGAAGCCCGTCACTTTGGTGACGTTGTCGTTGTTCCTGGCCCCGTCGGAATAATACGTGTAGGTCGTCGTACCTTCCTTTCTGGTTATGGACATTTTCCTGCCAAAGTCGTCATAAGTAGAGGTCGCCACGTTACCATTGGGATCTGTCTGCTTAACCAACTGCCCCGCTGCATCGTATTCGTATTGGAACGTCCCGGAATTTCGGTCCTGCATCTTCTTCTGCCGACCATACTCGTCGTATGTATTGGTTATCGCAACTGCACCATTGACGCTCGTGGACAGTTGGTTGCCCCAACTGTCGTAGACATAGTCTATCTGGCCTCCATTATCGTTGGCGCGTACCACTTTTCCGGTACCGTCAGAGGTTTTGCTTCTAGACTGTCCGTCAGGAGCCGTTGTCGTAACCTGGAACAGCCCCCCGCCGATGTTTTGGTAAACAATAGTCGTGCTGCCTTTGGCATCGGTGACACGGGTCGTCCTTCCGTAACTGTCATATTCAGTAGTTGTCGGCACACGTGTCTCGCTCATATAATGCGCAGGGTACTGTTGTACCGTCTGTCCCTTCTCGTTGTAGGTAGTGCTTGCCACCAGCTTCTGGCCATTAAAGCCACTTTGCTCGGATGCGATTTCCCTGCCCAAAACGTCGTACACTTTCTTTATTTCCGGCGTCCCTCCCGTTTTGGCATAGCTGTAACTGATGTAGGCAGCATTGCCGCCTGTTGCCCAACTTAACTGGTTGTACATGACCTGTCCGTCGGGAAGCGTTGTCTGCAAGACCCTTCCGAAACCATCATAAGCAAAAGTCGTCACCAGTCCCGTCCGACGAGGTCGTGGACAGTGCGTTCCCCCATATATCGTATGTTGAGCTTGTTGTTCGGGTAATACCGCTGCCGATGGCATCTTTCTTGACCTCGAACCTATGCTGTGCGTCGTATGTTGATTTGACTATTCGGTTGTTCATTCCGCTGGCAGAGAACGTCGTTTTCACCAAGTTGCCGTATGTATCGTACTCCATGTCAGTCGTAACGGCATTGGGTTTTCCGTCAAAGTCGATCTTTCGAATTATATTTCCTTTTGTGTCGTACCGCATTGAGGTCGTCCTTACCAATTCCACTTGGCCGGAACGTGTACTCTTCACCGTGCTGTTGTCCGGAAGAGCAGGTACAGGAGTATTGTGCACCCCATAGCCCACCACCGTAGTCTGTGACTCAGTTTGGCTAACGGAACTACCGTTCCAGAAACCTTTTGCCGAAACTGCAGTCGTCACGTTGCCATAGTCGTCATAGGTATTGGAGGACTGCGCAGCGGCACCTGTAACGTAATCGATCGAGATAGTGTTGTCAATCTGGACCAGATAGCGTTGGCTCATGGTTCCGTAAGGCCTACTTTTGTAGGAAGTCATTATTTTCTGTTCAGAAAGCATATCACCCGTGTTGTAAGGCAGGTAATAATTCCCAAGCGTGTACTGTCTGACAGGGTACAATTCCGCGTAAATGGTATTGACGTCGTTTTCCTTGACCGTTGCCAAACCTGTCGACTGATCATATACTGTCATTTTCTTGAAACCAAGCATTCCCTTTCCTTCCCTATGCAAAACAGCATCCTCGTATCTGTAAAAAAACGTGTTCACACCTCCCAATCCGTTGCTAACCTGCATTGTGGAAACCGGTTTAATACCGAGAGCGGTCAAATTAAAAGGAAAACGTGACTGATCCGCATTACGAATGTAATACAGGTAAGACGCCGGCGAATTTGGAATATCCGCTATCCTCCTAGTCAGTTCCCTGTAATTGAATTTGGTTGTATAACCACTTCCTTCCGTAACTTTAACCAGCATATTTTCGTTGGAAAACGGCTTCATGTAGTAGATTGACAACCATCCCGTTGCAGTGACGATATCGGCACGACCATCTCCGTCCATGTCGTCGGCAAGCACAAAATCGGACCTGCTGTTGTCTGTATTGTATGTCTTACGGAAGCTGTTTACTCCGTCCATGTATGTGATATCTGACATTCCGTATACCTGGTTATTACTTACCCTCGAATAGAAAGCACCAATATCAGTTTTACCGTCACCGTCAAAATCGGCAATCTGTATATTACTGATAGCATCGAGGAACTTTCCAGCATAGTCGTCCCCAGGCAAAGTAACCGAACGACCAAATGAAAACGTTGTGGCACTCGAAAATGGGAATCCGTTACCAGCCCCTGTACCCATAAGTATCTGCCAAGGTTCATTCCAGTTTTTCTTGCCATTGGCGCCCCTCACCAAAAGATCCATTTTCTTGTCACCATTGAAATCTCCCATGAATACAATATTGTCCTTTGTTATTGTATTTGTAGTTGACAGAACTTTCCCCTCTAAATAATAGCCAGCCACGCTATTGCCGGGTTCAATGGACAAAAAATAAGTAATGTTGTCCTTCGTTACCATTAGGTCAGTCTTTCCGTCGCCGTTGAAATCGGCGGGTATCATCCTGTCCGCTGTAACCAAGGACGTAGAAGTATAGTTTGACGAAGAATTTCCCTCTAAGTTCAGTCCCAGTATTTCCCGGTTGAAAATATACTTTCCAGGGCTGGAAAAGAAAGCCTTGTATATTATTCCGCTACTAGGTTGGCCGGCAGTACTGAACTGACCCAACAAGAGTATATAGTCCGCCAGTCCATCCCCGTCAAAATCACCAGGATAGAAGCAGCTTTTGTCCGGGGGGATATAGATATAGCTACGGCCGTACCTGTCCGTAGCATTCGTACTATAAGTACGGGCCGTACCTGTCAATTGCCCAGAGTTGATGGACGTTACATTTATCCCTGTTATTGTTGACATAGGCTTATAGCCTGAAAAGGACACCAGTTTACTTTTTATTTTCAGTATGTCATCCTTGCCGTCACCGTCATAATCCCCCGAAACTATGTTGTAAAAACCGTTTTTTATGTCTGTTTTCTGAACAGTGATAATTTCCGTCGCAACAGGCACGTCCTCGCGATAAAGCACCGAGGCTCCTCCGTTCGCACTGTAATCCGAATAAATGTCGATATGCGTCGTATATCTTGTCTGTCCATCATTGTCGTATTTGTAGGTCTCCGCCATGAGGTCCCTTTTCCCGTCACCGTCATAGTCTCCAATATAGATCTGTTTTTGGAAATTTATGTTCGAGTAGAGTTCTTTGGTATCGGGGACAGCGACTTCATCTCCATAAGTAAATACGGTAGGTGTTAGTTCTTTCCCGTCTGTTCCCGTTTCTTTTACGGAACCTAGCAGGTATTTGCTGCCATTTTGCGTGTAACTGCACTGGTATGTTTTGACTGTATTTCCAGACAAATCCTTGATGTTTATCTTGTCCAGATTATATGGCCGGTTCACCGATGCACCACCTTCGTATATAGCAGTGCCCTGCCAGTTTGAACGCACCGAATATATGAGTTCCACCAAGGTCTTGGGAACTTCACCCGTGTTTTCATTAGAAAGGTAACCTATGGAAGTCAAGGCGAAACAACGGTCTGATTGCGAAATATAATACCCGTAAACAACGGAATTCCCGTTTATGTCTACCACTTTGCTAAGAAACCAGAACATGGTGCTCTGCCCATCATTCGTCAAAAACCTGGAATTGGCGGATTTTCCGTACTCCATGATTTGCCCTCCCTTTGTCGTCACCCTGAACCAGTCCGGACCAGACACCTCAGTCCCACCAAAAGATTCGATTTTTGCAAAATTTTCCTTTTCCGTACCATATACAGTTCCATTTCCCCCGTTCAAGCCGGAGAGAGCGGAAAGCCTTTCCCCGTCAAGGACAAATGCATCGTTACTATTGGTATAGTTAACGGAACGAGCCTGACCGCTATAGTATTTGCTTTTCCCGGCACGGCTGATCATGGACATTCCATTTATCGACCAACCCCAACCCGCTAGACCGTCACCACCAGCCGAATTGTATGACAAGCCTAACGATGGCTGCGCTCCCGCAATCCCTGTCAATACTTTTATAGGTATAGTATAGATTGCCGCGCCGTTGGAACTGACTTCTGCCTTTCCCTGCACATTGCCAACGGTAGCCGCTTTCCCTAAATTACTTCCGGCTGTCCCTTGTGCTCCGCTTCCCTGTACCGTAAATTCGTCCGGAGTGGGAGGAATACTACCGTCTATGAAAATCCTTGACTGCTTTCCTCCGTCGACACTAAAACCACTTTTAAGGGTGATCGTTTTGCCCGCGGAAATACTGGGCTGCCCCTGGTATTTGTCCAAAGTGATGTTCAGCTGCCCGTATGCGACTTGTAGCAAGCACCCAACCATCAAGATACTGGACAGCAACATGGTACATTTGTCATGCTTCCTTTTAAAGAGCCTTGAGTTTTTACTCTTATTTGTTAACGTTCTGTAATTCATTTGCTGTTAGTTTTTTGCTCCAATGCCTTAATCCTTTTCTCTTGTTGAACGATATACAAAGTGAGCTCCTCGACTTTCTCCAGCAATTTCCGGTTCATTTCCCCTAAATCAATGCCATTTTTCTTTACATCCTGTGCGGAAGGCATACCTGGAAGGTGTCCCAGTTTCTCGATATGCTTAGATAGCAAATCCAGTGACGGGAGTTTGTAGCCTTTATCAAACACATAGTCGGCCCAATCTGAGCCATCTACGGTCACCTTTACCTCACGTGCCAAGATGTTGCCGTCCACGGATAACCTGGCTTTGGGGTTCAACGTGCCAATACCCACGTTGCCTCCCTTGAGGAGGGTGAGTTGACCACCGCCACCCGTGACAAGGCTGATCCCCCAATAGCCCGCTAACTGAGGGACCACTGCCCCCGCTGGCGCCCCGGTAAGAGAGGTATTGGTGGCCCCAAGGCCATACCAGGTAGCGTTGTTGACCATGTCCGTAGCGGAGGGCACTACACGGAAGCCCACACTAGGGGCAAATACCCCCTGCTCGAAACGACCGTCCCCATTCACCGTTAGCTTGTTAGAAGGAGACGTGGTACCGATCCCTACGTTACCGTTGACGAGTAGCTGTGAGCCACTATTGTTTGACGGCAGGTCGTAGCCGATTCCCAGGCCCTTGTTAAAAGAGAAAGCCCCCCACCCATTGGTACTGAGCTGGCCAATCTGTGTGTTGTCCGATCGGGATGTCCTAATAACAACACCGATATTATCGTTCACATTGGACAAGTATCCTCCGGTAGCTTGTTTGATATTCCCTCGGACTTCGAGCGCCTCCAAAGGAGATACTGTTCCAATGCCGACATTGCCTGTGGCAGGAAACGTGTTCTGTGCAGAAGTTTTTAATGTCGAAAGCAGCAAAAATGCAGTTAGGTACAACGACATGGATTTAGTATTCATAAGTCTGTAATGCTTGTTTTTGTTAGTATGTATTGGGGTTGTTTGTAATGATTATAAAACGCGATGCAACCTGAGAACTGCGGTTGTTAATAAGCGCAAGGAACAGAATACATTCGAAATTCGCCGTAGGGGGAGCCTATAAATATATCCTTCTATCCATTCAAATACGTATAAATCGAAGCCCCATCGCAGCTTTTCCGTATATCAACATAGGTATAGGTATCTTGTTTTGTTTGTTATTGTTAGAATTAGAATATGATTGTTCCCACAAACATATAGTTTTTAACCAATGTATCAATAGATTAAACCAAAGAAATAATAATTATTTTCTACTCTTATTTAATCTCAATACACCTGTCAATACGGACAGAACTGCGCTGTTCAGATTAACAGCGCAACGACATTTGAGAAAAGTTTCCAGGGCAATGGTTTTACTAATGGCTCCCTGCTTTTTCTATCAGTTGACAGCTAAATTATCCATGATTTTTGAGGTAGAGTTTGGACAAGCAAAAGGCATATTCATTACATTATATGCTTCAATCCATCGGAACGGACACCCAAAAATGTTTCTATAATAGACATCCGGAACTTACAATATATTGACTGGACAAATGACCGGAGGCCTTGTCCAATATGGTCGCCGGCTACCTGACAGCAAGATTCATCCTGCGCAACAAAATCACGTACGAAACCTTGACGCATTTGCTGCTTACGGGTTTTATATTGATGATTTCGGCGTATATCTGGAACAACGTTTTTCCCGTCAACCGCAAACTGTGGACCAGCAGTTTTGCCGTAATGGCGATCGGACTTTCGTTAAATACGTTGGCGTTCATCATTTTTGCCGTGGACTATAGTCAGTGATCAGTAAATGAAATAATACAACCCAGGGCCTCAAAAATATTTTCGATGCCTTGGTGTTGTATCTTAGAAATATTTTAAGCGTCTATAAGACGTATATAATCTCACGCCAATAGTTTTTCCACCGCTTTGTGTGCGTCCTCGAAATGAAAACCCGCCAATACTTTGTACATCATGGTTTCGATCTTGTCGTTGTTGAGATTGCCGATACTCCCTTCGTGCGTATGATGCACGGTGTGCGCCACATGGTTGAATGCCCCGGCCTCAATATCACGTCCAACTTGTATATAGGCATCACGGAAAGGCAATCCTTCCAATACGCGTTTGTTGACTTCTTCGACACTAAACAGGTATTTGTATTTTTCGTCTTCCAATATCCCTGTGCGGACCTCCATATTGTTCAACATCAATTCCGTCATGTTGATGCAGGAACGGATCATGGACAAAGCAGGGAAAAGATGTTCTTTCAACAACTGCAGATCCCGATTATATCCCAAAGGAAGATTGGTCGTCATCATCATGATTTCATTTGGCAATGCTTTGATACGGTTGCATTGCGCGCGAACGAGTTCAAATACATCCGGATTTTTTTTGTGCGGCATAATACTGCTCCCCGTTGTCAGTTCGGCCGGGAAATGAATAAAATCATAGTTCTGGTTACAGAACATGCAGCAATCCATCGCAAATTTTGCCAAGGTCTCTGCCACGTTTGCCAACGCCATTGCAGTGATACGTTCCGCTTTTCCGCGTCCCATCTGTGCGTAGACCACGTTATAGTTCAAGGCCGAAAATCCCAATAGTTCGGTCGTCAACGTTCTGTTAATAGGAAAACTAGAACCATATCCCGCCGCAGATCCCAAAGGATTTTTGTTGACAATATTGTATGCAGCTTTCAGTTGGATCGTGTCATCTACCAAGCTCTCTGCATACGCTCCCAACCACAATCCAAACGAAGATGGCATGGCAATCTGCAAATGCGTGTAACCCGGCATCAATATGTCTTTCCATTGATTACTTTTCTCGATGAACAGTTTGAACAACGCCAATACGGACTGAACAGTTTGTTCAAGCTCGCTTCGCAAGTACAATTTGACATCGACTAAAACCTGGTCGTTGCGGCTACGTGCGGAATGGATCTTCTTACCGGTATCACCCAGTTTTTGCGTCAGCAAAAATTCTATTTGAGAATGGACATCTTCCACATCGTCAGCAATGGCAAACTCACCGTTTTTTGTCAATGGATATATCTTCTTCAGCTCAGCGAGGAGTTCGTCTCTTTCTTTCTCTGTCAACAATCCCACGGACGCAAGCATGGTCGCATGCGCCATATTGCCCAATACGTCATAAGGAGCCAACAACAAGTCAAACTCACGATCTCGCCCAACGGTAAAGGTTTCCACGTCTTTGAGCGAATCGGTATCTTTTTGCCAAAGTTTCATCTTATATCAAAGTAAAAATTCAAAAAGTAAAAGTAAAAGCCATTGTCCTTATTGCTTTCCTTAAAATTTCGTCTGCAAAGAAACTGAAAAAAAGCCATCGGACACGGAAAACAAATTGTAAAATATACCGCCGCTCTCGACGACGACATTTGCGCATCTCAAACTAAAATTTTACCTTTATTCTATGCGAATCGCGAAGCAACGGATACGAGCTGCCATTTATCAACCATAAGAATTTTGTTGGTTTTCACATTTTCAGAAACGCCGGTAGATGCAGTAGTATTTATATTGTCCACTTACAAACCCGAAGTGTTATGAACCGAAAATGTATTGTCGTCATGGGCGTGACCTCCAGCGGAAAATCGACCATCGGCGCGGCACTTGCCGAACAGCTCAACTACGTCTTTATCGACGGCGACAACCTGCAACCCAAATCCAATATCGAAAAAATTACGAAAAAAATACCGCTCACGGACGAAGACCGTTCCCTCTGGATGTCCAAAATATGCACGACCGTCATGGACCAAAACAACCGCGGCGAAGACTGCGTAGTGGCTTGCGGCGCCATCAAGAAAAAATACCGCAGCATATTGCGCGGCTGCCTTACCAATACGCAGTTTGTGTATTTAAAAGCAGACCTGGACGCGCTATTGGAAAGAAATGCCCATCGGAAAAATCATTGGATGTCGCCCGACTTGCTCAAAAATCAATTTATCGCATTGGAAGAACCCGACACAAGCGAAAAAGACGTTTTCACGGTTCCGATCAATCACGAAGTCGATACGACCGTTAAAAATGTGTTGTCTCGCCTGAAACACCCGACGGAAATATGACGCAACCCATTTGTATTGTTGTGATGGGCGTTTCGGGTTCGGGAAAGACAACAATCGGAAAATATATTGCGAAGAAAACCAACAGCATTTTTCAGGACAGCGACGATCTACATCCTGCCGCCAATATCGAAAAAATGGCACACGGCATTCCGCTCAACGACGCAGACCGTGAACCTTGGCTGAAAACAATCGAAAAAGTCGCGATGTCTTATATTGAAAAAGAGCAAACGATTATCATCGCTTGTTCTGCTTTGAAACGGCGATACCGCGATACTTTGCGTGCAGCCATCCACCCCATTCAATTCATTTATCTCGACGGCACTTACGAACAGATTTTGCGGCAAATGCAGCAACGCAAAGGACATTTCATGCCCGAAAGTCTTTTGAAAAGCCAGTTCGAAACATTGGAAATTCCTAATACCGACGACGAACCAGACGTCCTTTCCGTCAAAATCGGGCGAAAAGAAAAGGAGTGCGTATTGGCGCTATTGCAAAACAATATGTAGTTACTTGTTGCTGTGCGCTACGCAACACCAACAACGGCGGTTGACGACGGTCGATTCATAGACCAAAGCGTATCATTTGGCACTTCGTTGTCAATTGTCCATTCTCAATTGTCAATTCCATTAATTCCCCTACCTTTGCCGCCCTAAAAGTTCTTTTATACATGATAAGCAGAAGAAGTGTACGTATCAAGGTAATGCAAGTGCTCTATTCCATCGAAACCATCAACGATGCGTCCGACAAAAGAATCCCAGTAAAGTCGCTCGGTCAGTTGCTGGACAATACGACGGAGTTGATGACCTATTTGTTGTATTTCATCACGGAAGTTAGTCGTTATGCAGAAGTAGACGCAGCCTACAGGGCCTCCAAAAACCTTTTGTCTTCTGAGGATCTGAACGTCAACATCAAGTTGGCGGGCAACGAAACCGTGTGGAAAATCGTCGAAAATTCCACGTTCAAAGTCGCCGTCGACCACTACCATTGCCAGCTCAACGAGGAAGGTCGGGAACTTATCAAAAAAACTTACCAGAAATTAATCGCAACCCAGGAATACAAAGATTACATCGCGGAAGAAGGCAGAAGCAAAAAAACAGAAACATCCATATTGGACTTCATCTTTTCCGAACTGATGTTCACCGACGAACAGTTCCTCGAATTTGTATCGGAAAACTTTTCTTCCTTTAGCGATGATGTGGAAATGTTGGGCAAAATCATCATCAGCATCATCCACAAACCGCAATCGCTCAACCTCAACGAGGCGGTGACCAGGGACACGCGCGAATACGGCAATACACTTTTGAAAACCGTATTGGAAAAACAGGAATACATTTCCGAACTGATCAAGCCGAAGCTCCGTAACTGGGACGCGGAACGTATCGCACACATCGACATGATTCTTTTGCAGATGGGCGTCGCGGAACTTTTGTACTTCGAAACCATACCGCTGAAAGTCACGCTCAACGAATACATCGACATCGCCAAAGAATACAGCACGGAACAAAGTGGGCAATTTGTCAACGGAATTTTGGACGGAATCCGCAAAGATTTGGAAAGTTCCAATAAATTGCACAAAATTGAATTCCGCAAATAATCTCTTTTCACTCGTTATTTACAAAAGATGCAAATCAAACGTTTTTTAGGAAGTGTACTTTTTTGTTCGGCAATAGCGCTCGCTAGTTGCCAAAACGGCAATACATCGTCCAAACAGCCAGACGCGAATATGGCGTTGAAAGACACAGCGTCCTACACGCAGGTGCAGTTCGCCGATTCCATGCAGAATTTTGGAACGGTCAAAAAAGGCGAACTCGTCAAGCTGAAATACACGGTCAAAAACACCGGCGAATATCCGTTGTTCATCATCAACGTACAACCCAGCTGCGGTTGCACCGTTGCCGATTATACCAAAACGCCGATATTGCCCGGAAAAGACGGCGCGATCAACGCAACATTCGACTCCAACCACGGATCGGCTGGCGACGTACACAAAAGCATCATCGTAACGACCAATTCCAAAAACAATCCCAACTTTGTACTCGCATTCGAAGGCAAAGTGACCGAATAAACCGCATTTAATTATTTCTACTAAATACAATCTCTAATGACTTCAATGAACAATGTAATGTTAATGGCAGCGCCGGGTGGCGCTCAAGGCGGCGGATCCATGCAGTTGATCATCATGGTGGGCATCATCGTGGTTTTCTGGATTTTCATGATCCGTCCTCAACAAAAGAAAGCGAAAGAACAGAAAAACTTTATCGATAACGTACAAAAAGGCGACAAAGTGGTTACGATCGCCGGCATCCACGGTACGATCAACAAAGTAAACGAAGACGGAACCTTCCAATTGGAAGTGAGCCCAGGAAGCTATATCAAAATCGAAAAAAGCGCAATCAGCACCGAATGGTCTTTGGCGTTGAACAAATCCGTAGCGACGACCGACAAATAGATTTTGGTTACCGAATTTTAATACGTCCCACTTCTTTCGAGGTGGGATTTTTCGTTATTATTGCCAAACAATTTTTTTGTACAAAAATGTCAAAGCTGCGTATTGGACTGACAGGCGGTATTGGAAGCGGCAAATCGACCGTTGCCAGGATTTTTCAAGTATTGGGCATTCCCGTATTTGACGCGGACTCTGCTGCCAAAAACATCATGAACGAAAGCGAAACGCTGCAACGCCAACTCACGGAAACGTTCGGTTCGGAAACCTATATTGACGGCGCGCTCAACCGGAAATATCTCGCCAATATTGTGTTTTCCGATCCATACAAACTGGAATTGCTCAACAGCCTCGTGCATCCCGTGACAATACAAGCCGCTAAAGACTGGATGGCAAAACAGACATCGCCTTATACCGTCAAGGAAGCGGCGTTACTGTTTGAGTCGGGAACAGCGGGCGATCTTGATTTTGTCGTAGGTGTTTATACGCCGCAAAACATTCGGATGCAGCGCATTGCAGCGCGCGACAATACATCTTTCGACGACATTCAAAAACGTATGCGCAACCAGCTAGACGAGACGATGAAGATGAAATTGTGTGACTTTGTAATCTTCAACGACGAAAACCAGCTTTTGGTTCCGCAAGTTTTGGAATTGCACAAAAAAATCCTAGATTTAACCAACAAATAGATAGCTGTCAACGTATATATTGGAGTAGAGAAAAGATTGTTAAATAGCCGGAAAATTTAATCTTTCGCACCTATCGACAATCCAATACAAAAACAACATTAAATCCTGAATATGAAAAAGTTATTATTGTGGATGTTATTGCCGGCAATGGCACTTTCGTTCGCTGCGTGCAGCACTTCACAGTTGAGTTCCAGCTGGGCTGCCCAAAACGCACCCGAAGCCAAATTCAACAAAATATTGGTATTGGGCTTGCTAAGCAAGAAAAACTTTATCGTCAAAACCAAAATGGAAGAGGAATTGGTCAAAGATTTGGCTAAATATGGTGTCAACGCTACCGCAGCATCTTCCGCATACGATCCATCTTCTTTCGGAAAAATGAACGAAACCGAAGCGATGGAACGCTTGCATTCCGATGGTTATGACGGCGTCATCACCGTTGCGTTGGTCGACAAAGACAAAAGCCAAAGATTCGTTTCCGGCGGTTGGGGACCTGGATTTTATCCTTACTACGGCAGTTTCTGGGGATATTATTCCTTCTATTCTCCTTGGGCCTGGGGACCAGGCTGGGGTTACGGCGGCGGCATGTATACGTCCACCAACTATGTATTTGAAACCAATTTGTACGACGTAACATCCAACAATACATTACTGTATTCTGGACAATCGACATCGTTCGACCCTTCCTCCGCTAAAAATCTGGCAACGGACTATGCGCGTACCATCGTCAAAGATTTGTTACAGAAAGGTATCGTCAAAAAGTAGGGATTTATTTAGATTAAGGAATATCGAAACCGCCGCTATTAACGTAGTGGCGGTTTTGTTGTTTAAATTGGGTTTTCACTACAAAACAATTCTTAAGTTTAAAGAAGAACACCAAACATCACCACTCACAACTCTCAACTAAAAAACCCTTAATTTCGACACCACAAAAAATCCAATACGAGTGATCAGCAACGAAACCATCGCCAAGAATTTTTCGCTATTGTCCAAACTGATGGAAATCCACGGAGAAAATCCGTTTAAGATAAAATCCTATGCCAATGTGGTACGCGTGATCGACAAATACCCGACGCAATTGGCGACGATGTCCGTCAACGAAATCGCCGCAATCAAAGGCGTGGGCGACGCTATTGCACAAAAGATATTGGATCAAATCGCAACGGGACATTTGCCACTATTGGACAAATATCTTGCGGAAACGCCCACAGGCGTCGTTGAAATGCTGCAAATAAAAGGGCTCGGCGCCAAAAAAGTACAAACAATATGGAAAGATCTCGGTATTGAAACTTTGGGCGAACTACTATATGCCTGCAACGAAAATCGTTTGCTCCGCTATAAAGGTTTTGGCGAAAAAACACAGGAAAACATTCGACAGGCTATTGAATTTTATCAGCAAAGCCAGGGGTTGTTTTTATACGCACAGGTCGATACCATTGCACAACAGATCAACGCGCAACTCCAAACGAATTTTCAGGACTATATATTTTTTCTCTGCGGAAAATTTCGGGAACAGCAAGAAATCATTGACCAATTGGAGTGGGTTTCCAATATCAACATTGCCGAACTACAAGTTTTTGCAGCAAAACAAAATTGGACTATAAAAGAAACGACGGACAATACTATTCATTTTTCCACGGCGGAAAATGTCCAATTGGCGTTTTATATTTACCCAAAAGAGCAATTAACACTGCAACTTTTTCTGCATACAGGCAGCGAGGAATTTCAGGAAGCATGGAAAAAGCAATATCCCTCTTCACTAGAAAACGTATTGGATTCGGAGGAAAATATTTTCGCAAAGGCAGGCGTGGCTTACATTCCAGCGTATTTGCGTGAAGAAGCGTCCATCATTGAAAAAGCGCAAAACAATAGTTTGCCACAGGTTATCCAAACCAAAGATATTCGCGGCATTATTCATAGTCATAGCGACTGGAGCGACGGCGCCAATACATTACGCGAAATGGCACAATACGTCAAAGCTTCCGGCATGGAATATCTGGTCATCAGCGACCACAGCCAATCGGCATTTTATGCGAGCGGTTTGAATGCGGAACGTGTATTGCAGCAACACAAAGAAATCGACGAACTCAACAAGGAACTCGCGCCATTTCACATTTTCAAAAGTACTGAAAGCGATATTTTGTACAATGGCGACCTGGACTATCCGGACGAGATATTGGATCATTTTGACATTGTAATTGCGTCCGTTCATTCTATTTTAAAAATGGACGAAACCAAAGCTACACAAAGGGTTTTGGCGGCGGTCAACAATCCGTACACGTCCATATTGGGACACATGACGGGACGATTATTGTTGTCTCGTGCAGGCTACCCCGTCAACCACGAAACAATCATCGCAGCGTGCAAAGCGAACGATGTCGTCATAGAATTAAATGCACATCCGCGCCGTTTGGATATTGACTGGCGCTGGTTGCGTCTCGCACTAGAACAAAACGTAATGACTTCCATCAATCCGGACGCACACTCTACCGAAGGTTGCAAAGTCATCCAATACGGCGTGCTCGTCGGGCAAAAAGCAGGATTGACCGCACAGCAAAATTTAAGTAGCTATACATTGGATGAAATGTTCGCATTCGTAGAAAGACAAAAAGCGAAACGCCCTAAAAAAGCATAATATGGACAGAATAATCAAGATAAAAGAAATGTTGGAATCGTCGCCAAAAGATAGTTTCCTGCGTCACGCATTGGCACTGGAATACATCAAACTAGGCGAACAGGAATCCGCACAAAAAACATTCGAACAGCTATTGGAAGACGATCCCAATTATGTGGGATCCTATTATCATATTGCCAAACTCATGGAAGATCTAAACGACAAAAACGCCGCCATTCAATGGTACGAAAAAGGCATGGAAATCGCGAAGCAACTCAACGAAAGGCACGCCTACAATGAGTTACAGTCGGCCTATGAAGAATTGATGTATTGACATAAAGTCAAAATGTAAAAGTCAAGAACGTACATGACTGTCAATCAAATACAACAAGCTTTTTTATACCTCTGATTGTAATACTTAGAGAAACTAAATAATAGTTATGATAATTACGGATATTACGGGAACCGCAACACTGAATAACGGTGCACAGATGCCTTATCTGAGTTTGGGTGTTTATAAAGCCCGCGATGGTCAGGAAGTCATCAAAACAGTGCAAGACGCTTGTTGACACAGCATCTTTTTACAAAAATGAAGAAGGTGTTGGTGAGGCTGTGAAAAATGCTGGTATTCTGCGTTCGGATATTTTCATTACAATGAAAGTCTGGTTGGAAGATATAGGAACCGAAAAAACACTGAAGGCTTTTGATGATTCCCTGCACAAACTACAAGTAGACTATATTGACCTGTACTTGATTCATTGGCCCGTCCCACAATTATTGGAGGAAACATGGAAAGTCATGGAAGAAGGCCTTTACCAAAAAGGAAAAAGTAAAAGCTATCGACGTTTGCAATTGCCTGGAATACCAAATCACGGAAATCATGAGCAAGACGTCCATCAAACCGATGGTTTTGCAAAATGAATTTCAGCCAAGATTAGTTCAGCCCAATATCTTGTCTTTCTGTAAAGATCACGACATCCAACTGGAAGCTTGGTCTCCGTTGATGCGCGGCCAAGTATTGGACAACAAAACGATCTTGGACTTATCTCAAAAACATAAAAAATCACCTGCTCAGATAATCCTGCGCTGGGACCTGCAACATGGTGTAATTACCATCCCGAAAAGTACCCACAAAGAACGTATCGCCGCCAATGCGGACATTTTCGATTTCGAATTGTCTGAAGAAGACATGAAACGTATGGACGATTTGGACGCGGAAGAAAGAACGGGAGCGCATCCCGATCATTTCATGGAACATTTCGGGATCAACCTATAAAAAGAAAAGAACAGGTATGGTTTTGACAACGATACCTGTTCTTTTAAATTCGATACCAGCTTTCGAAACGTTGGGTTTTTCTAGTAACCAGGGTTCTGTTGAGCCTTGGGATTCAACATGATTTCTGTAAGCGGAATAGGTAAAAGGTTCTGATATTGCTGCAGTCCCAACAAGTTTTGCGATAGATTGTTTCTTTTCGAAAAAGCAAAATACAAACCTTCATTTTTTAAGTCTGTTTTATATTCCGAGGCTAGATAATTGAGGATATCAGTTGGAGTACTATTGGCAGGGACCTGAGTCTCACCATTTCTACTTCTTACCTGATTGAGATAGTTTATGGCATTTGACAGATGATTAAGGTGCAGATAAATCTCGGATTCCAACAGCAACACTTCTGTATATCGCACTATATTCCGGTAAGTTCCTTTAACATACAAATCTGGGTTAGATATATCCGGATTTGGGTACAAACCATAATCGTAACCATATATCGACTCGTCCCCGGAATTGTTGATTCTATCCTTCGTAGCTAGGCGATAATGACTATTCACATATATGAGTGTATCAAGATATGCCCGAGCAGTTAGATAATCGCCATTATCCAGTGCCAATTTTCCAATCATAGCTCTAGCCAGATCTAATTCCTTTCTATTACCTATAGAATTTAGAACGTCTATTGACGACTGCAATTGTATAATCAAGCTATCTGACACAACGTTTTTAGTGGACCTTGGCAATCCATTCATTGCAGCTTGACGGTTGGAAGGTGTCACATAAAAAGGGTCTCCCCATATATTCATGATTGCCCAATATTGATATGCTAGATAAGGGTACGCTAAATACTGGTAAATATGACTACTATCTTTCGTAGCAGTTGCGGAAACCTCAAGAACACCATTACCCGCCGCGATCGCTTTATAAACCGCAGAAAATAATCCATCTACAACAGTATTGTTTGAATATACCTTATGGTTATAAAGAGCATTAAGATCAGAACTAGTACCAGGTCCGTTGGTGGTATTGGAATATAGCCCTTCTAACAGAAAATACTTTTCCACCGCATTCAGCGATTGCGAAAGAAATCCATTATACATTTCTTTTAGATGCAATTCCAATGTGTCGGAGGCATGTATTATACCGTTGATCTGCACACTGAAAGTATTGTTTAAATTAATGTCTGGCATATTGATACCCAAATCCTTATACCTTTTTCTGACATTTTCACAGATTGTTGCAGTATCTAGGTTTTGAATAGCGTTAAGAACTCGATTGGATATACTGTCCACCAAGATCCCGTCATCCTGAAAATCGGATGATATTTTACTCAAGTATTCTACCAGCGTAGCATTGTCAGAATTTGCAAGGTTTAGCATGGCAGATGATATTCCCAACAAAACACTTGCACTCCCATTATTACCAATCAAGCTCATTTCTTCCGAATTCAATTCGGGAGTGGATGAAATTCTGAATGCTTTGTAGATTTCTGCATCTGCTTGTTTTTTCGCGGTGGCAATCGACATTTTGTTCGTTTTCATCAAGTAGCGAACTCTTTTTTCTTCCAATTGACCAAGTATATTGATATTCAAACGACTATCATTATTCAATGCACAAAAACCGCTTAAAGAGAGAGGAGAGGACGTAAGTTGCCCTGTTAGCTCATTAAAATAATACCCACTTTGCACCACGTAGGCAATATATTTGGATTTCAACGACAGGTCAGTCAAAGAGAAACTGCCTTTGTCGTCTGATATAGAAGTACTGAATGATTTTCCAGTCTGGTTAAGGCTGTCATCCAATTCATATATCACAACGTTTGTACCTCTAACGAATGGACCTTTTTCGACAAATCCATTTAATGAAACGTTATTGATAGTTTCTGTTTTAGATATCTCTCTCTTGGAGCAACCAATCAATATTGCCATTGCCAAAATAAGGCAAACGGTAAGATGTTTTAACATGTTTAGGAATTGGAGTTATGGAATGAATAGTTATATGGTTTAAGATCGATCTCGTTCTATAAGTTTGTTATTAAATCTATATCAAAAGTAATCACCCACGAAGATAGCTATTTTTATAATTAACATAGAGAAGGCGAGAGAATCGGTTGTACTAAGCATACTGAAACTACTATCTTTTGAGATAGTAGTTTCAGTATAGAGATCCGTTTATATCTACCGCAATCCAGCCAATTCCAAGCTACGTTTTTTCACGTTTCTGGTATCGATTTCCTCGATGATTCCTTCCGGCATGACTATCAATGAAACGCCGTTTTCTTTCCACCACGTGGATTTCGCCAATTTATCAAAATGAATCACGCCAACAAGATAGCTACGTTCCTGACCACCATGCCACTCCTCAATCCATTCAAATTCGTCTTTGCGTACGCTTTTCAGCTCATCGAAACTCACATACACTTTTAAATAAAAATCGTGCGTCAATTCCAGAGGCGTATTATAGTATAGTTTTTTGTATTCGTATTTATAGCCGTAACGCAATGCAGAAATATCGCTCAATACAGCCGAACCCGTAGGCAAACTTCCCGCACCTTTTCCATAGAAAAATTGTTTGTCCGCAAAACCACTTTCAATAACGACGCCGTTGTATTCATTGCGCACAAATGCCAAATGGCTTGACTTTTCGACAAACTGCGGCAATACAAAAGCCGCTACTTTTCCGTTCAACAACTTGACTGCTTGATTGACGAGCTTGATTTCGTAGGAACGTTCTTTCGCGACAGTCGCGTCGGACAACGAAATATTTTGGATGCCGGTAAATACCAAATCGGAAGATTTTGCAATAATGCCGTAAGCGTGCAAAAGCAATATCGTCCATTTGTTGACCGCATCGTAGCCTTCCACATCCAATTTCGGATCGCTTTCCGCAAAACCGAGCTGCTGCGCCAATATCAACGCTGCATTGAAATCCAGCTGATCCTGGAACATTTTGGTCAATATAAAATTGGTCGAACCGTTGGCAATGGCCATGATCGCATGCAGCAAATCATTGTCGTAATATTCTTCCAGATTTCGGATAACAGGAATCGATGCGCAGGCTGCAGACTCACAAAGGAACGGCAGATTTGTTTCCTTTTGCAAAGTCAATATTTCCTGCAAATGTTCCGCGATCATTTTTTTGCTCGCACTGACGACGGCTTTTCCATTTTTCAAAGCTGTTTTGACAATATCGAACGCCGCATTTGAGTCGTCGATCACCTCGACGATGACATTGATTTCTTTATCGTTTAGTAATTCGTCCTTGTCCGATGTAAACAATTCCTGCGGTGCGTTTCGTTTTTTTCCAGGATGTTTGATACATGCTTTTTTTATCACAGCATGCAGTGACGGTGTTTGTTGCAAAATCTGGTAAAGCCCCTCGCCCACAACGCCAAAACCAAACATGCCAATAACTAACCTTTTGCGATGAACCATAACTGTATTGTTTTTTTATTGCCCCAATATAAAAGCGGCTAGTTCTTTTGTTCCAAAAATTGTTCAATATGATAGCCCAAAGATTCAAATTCCAATAGGAAACCGTCGTGCCCAAACAAGGATTCGATGACGATGAACTTTCCGTTTTTTAAATGCTCGGCCAAATATTTCTGCTCTTCCGGCGGAAAAAGAATATCGGTGGAAACGCCGATCACCAACGCTTTGGACTGGATGATTTCCAAAGCAGCATCCGTGCCGCCACGTCCACGCCCCATATCATGCGAATCCATCACCCGCGTCAATACGTGATAACTGTAGGCGTTGAATCTTTGGACAAATTTTTCACCTTGATAATGTAAATAGGAAGACGCACGGAATTTTTGTTCGTCGATCGGCAACATTTCCGTGTCGTCGACCAGGCCTTTTTGGGTTTCCGCAAAAGTTTTGTAATTGCGGTAAGTGAGCAACGCCATGCCACGCGCGATCTTCAGACCTTCTCGCCCCGCGTTTTCGCCGCTACCGTTCCAAGTCGCATCGTTTTCGATCACCCAACGCTGGGACGTATTTTGGGCAATTCCCCACGGAGAATGCTGCGCATTGGTCGCTATTGGGATAATGAATTCGAAAAGTTCGGGCTGCTCCGCCGCCCATTCCAATAGCTGCTGTCCGCCCATGGAACCGCCAATCCCAATATGGATTTTTTCAATACCCAGATCACGGCGCAAATAATCGTATGCGCGGATCATGTCCTTGATCGTCACCAACGGAAAATCATGGTAAAACGGCGTTCCCGTCGCTGGATTGACATCCAACGGACCACTACTGCCGTAACAACTTCCCGGCATATTGACACAAATAATGAAATATTTTTCGGGATCGAACAATTTGCCGTAGCCGACAAGTCCGGGCCACCATTCCAGCGGATTACTATTGGCGGTGTAGGCGTGAAATACCCAAACCGCATTGGATTTGTCCGCATTGAGACTGCCGAACGTCGAATAGCCTAAATGAAAACCTTCGATCTGCTTTCCACTTTCCAAACGGAAGGGAGCGTCAAACTGATATTGATGCAAAGCTGCCAATTACATACATTTTGCGATATAGATCTTACTAGAAAAATATCCTTAAAAAAATAAGGTTAAGTCTTTTCGTATCTTCCTCAAGGGCAAAAAAATACCCGCCTGAAAAGTCAGACGGGCACAATATAATGTTACAGTATCAACTGTATGTATGCAGATCGCTGACTTATCTTTCCACTTGCGTGGTTGGAGTTGGCACCTTTCACTTTCGTGAGGTTGCCAAGGCTTCATCGGGCCAATCCCTCTGCCTTTCTTGATAAGATATTGAAAAGAACTATTGCAAAAATAGGGTTTAATCTTTTGTTTCAACAAAAACGCGGAGAAAATTTTCTCCGCGTTTTTTGCTGACTTCTTAATAATGACCTCTCAAGGAATAAACATAAAGTATGTCGCCTGCGGTCCAATAAATTCAACTGTTCTATTGTCACTAATTTACTATTAATCTAACTAAAAACAGTCGGTACGGGGGCGAGGTCTTTATTATTGACCAGCCTGTTGTTTTGCGTCCTGCTGCATTTTTTGGTTGGCAGTGATCAGGAACTCAACTCTTCTGTTCTGCGCGCGGCCATCTTCGGTATCGTTAGAATATTTTGGAGCGGTCATACCGTAACCTTTTGTAGTGATACGTCCAGCCGCAATTCCGTTTGCGGTTAGATAATCCGCAACGGAAGTTGCTCTTTTGACAGACAAACCTTGATTGTATTCAGCCGTACCTTTGTTGTCGGTATGGCCTTGAATTTCTAGGTTTGTGTCAGGATATTTGTTCAAAATGGTAATCAAACTTTTCAATGTTTGTTTGGATGCATCCGTCAAGGAATAGCTGTCAAATCCGTACAATACGTTGCTGCTAAATTCGACGGTGATACCTTCATCCACACGTTCCACTTTCGCACCAGGCACCTGCGTTTTGATGTCCTGCGCCTGTTGGTCCATTTTTTTGCCGATAAGAGCACCAGCACCGCCACCGACTGCCGCGCCAATAATAGCACCCAATGCGGTATTGCCCGTCATTTTACCAATAACGCCGCCAGCTACGGCACCGCCGCCAACACCGATCGCAGCACCGCGTTCCGTTTTATTGGCATTGTTCCAAGTACTACAAGAAGTTAACATTGTTGCCATTGCAACCAGGGACAAGAGGGATAGTTTTATGTATTTCATGTTTAAAAAATTTGTCATTAATGGATAGCACGATATATAACCAAATTATATACCAATATGTTTAAAGGATGGATGTAGTTTTAAATATTAAGGTAATTGATCAACGCGTCATAGTTCGCTTTTAGTTCATTTTCATAAGATTCCTGTCCGAAATAATACCGGATCACATAATCGTAACGCTGCAAAGTAGCCACAATATCCGAAACGTCTTCCCGGCTCACTTTTAAGGTCACGATAAACAAACCCGTCGCGGTTTCGGTGTACGTATTGAGCTGTACGATATCCGCATCGTTGGTCTCTACAAGGCGCGCCAACTCTCCAAAAGAATAATCATTGCGGTCCATTTCGATCGTGATCGAGCCGCCCGGAGCATCGTTCATCCCCAACAAAGTGGCGACTGCAGGAAGCAAATCTTCAGCAGTAACGACGCCAGCGTAATCTCTGTTTTTGGAAAGAACGGCAATAATGGGAAGATGTTGATTAGCCATCAGACGCAGCGCCCGAAAAACATGGTCTTCCTCGCCTACCCATTCCGGCACAAACCCGGAAAACAGGTTTTCGAGATGTTCATCGGAATAGTTGCGCAACATATTTTGGGTAACGATTCCGCGGAATTGTCTGTCTGCCAATACTGGAATGTCTTTTATTTCTTTCTCTTGCAGCACTTTTTCAATATCCGCACGACTGTCCTTGATGGAGGCTATCGGGTAATCAGTCTTAGCAATTTGTTTGCACAACATAAAAAAAGTTTCTTTAAAAGTAGACTTGGACGTTTATGTTACTGTTTTTCTTATCGCGTTGCCATAAATATAAAAAAAACATTAGAGCGTTTATATTCAAATAGAATCGTCTTTATACTTCTGTCGCCCTAACACTGTTTTTTTCCAAAAACGGTTCCAATATTTTGTTGAACTCATCCGGCACTTCCATCATCGGCGCATGTCCGCATTTGTCGATAAAATATAGTTCGCTGTTTGGAATAAGTTTTTTAAATTCCTCGCCGACAAACGGAGGCGTTACAATATCGTTGTTGCCCCAGATCAGCAAAGTCGGCTGTTGGATATTTTTCAGCTCATCACCGAGGTTGTTGCGGATGGCACTTTTTGCCAAAGCAATAATCTTGACGACTTTCAAGCGGTTGTTGGTAATTTCAAAAACCTCGTCCACCAATTCTTTCGTTGCAAGTGACGGATCGTAAAACGTCATTGCCGATTTTTTCTTGATGTATTCGTAGTCGCCACGCTTGGGGTAGCTGTCGCCCATACCGTTTTCGAATAGACCCGAACTGCCCGTCAATATAAGCGTGCGCACTTTTTCGGGATGTTTCAATATATACATCAACGCGACGTGCCCGCCCAATGAATTACCCAGAAGATGAATGCCCGTCAAACCAAAAGTTTCCACCAATCGGTTGACAAAACGCGCCAATCCGGATACGCTGGTATTGATCAAGTCCATATCCAGCAACGGCATGATGGGAACTATAACGCGGTACTTACCCTTGAAACAATCCACCACACCCTCAAAGTTGCTCAGTTCGCCAAAAAGCCCGTGCAGCAACAAGAGAGGTTCGCCTTCGCCCGCCTCGATGTACCTAAATTTATCCAGATTTTTTATTTCGTATTTCATATACTATCCAAAAGTAATCCACAGCGGCCTTACTTCATTTTTTCAAAACCAGCTCTAATCTCTCCCAAAATATCTTTGAACCACGGGATAAACTCTCCAATACCTTTCACTGCTGTCGGCCCCCAAGGTTGAATATAAGAATAAGTCTTAGAGTCACTTATCATTGTCGGCGAAATTAATGAAATTCCAGAAGCATAAAACAATATAATACTATACACGGAAAAATACGCCAACAAGAACAACAAAATGCCTCCCAATCTGTTCAAAATGCCTAAATGCAAGGTTTTCAGCAGCTTTTGGGCCGTATTGCCCAATAGCCGCACCAAAAAAACCGTAACGACCATGATCAGCGCAAATAGCAAAAACGGCAACCATGCAGCATGTTCGCCCCTGGACTGGAAATAACCCGACACTTTCGCCGAAAACGCCAATGCCGCCATCATCCCAATAAAAACGCCCATGACCGAACATACGGCAACCACCAAACCTTTGCTCCAGCCTTTGTATATGGCCAGTGCCAATAGGACGATGGTTATTACATCAATGATCACTTTGCCAACAATTCTTTCACGGTAGTGGAAATCGCACGGCCATCCGCTTTTCCGGCAAGCGCTTTACTGGCAATGCCCATGACTTTCCCCATATCGGCAGGCGATGTAGCGCCGACTTCAGCGATGATTTTGCTGATTTCCGTCCGAAGCTCTTCCGCAGTCAGTTGTTTTGGAAGGAATTTTTCGATGACCGCAACCTCTTCTTCTTCCTTTTGAGCGAGGTCTTCGCGGTTTTGTTTGTGGTACAATTCTGCAGAATCGCGTCTTTCCTTCGCCATTTTTGCCAACATTCTGATTTCTCCTTCTGGAGTGATCACACCGTTGGCACCTGGTTCTACTTTTGCCTTGATGATTTCTGCTTTGATGGCGCGCAATGCACGAAGCGTCGGTTCGTCCTTGGACTTCATTGCTTCTTTCAAGTGCGTCATTATATCTTGTTCTAAAGCCATATTGAGTGATAAGTTTTAAGTTACGAGTTATAAGATTTTATATTGTCGACAACAGCCCGACCATGCATTTTCAAATCTTCACATTACCAAATCATCATATTAATCAGCTTTGTTTTCTGCAAGCTGTTTTGCGCGGAATTTTTCGTTGAAACTTTTGGAAAAGGCTTTCAAATCGCCCGCTAAATCTGCATAGTTTGTAGCACGCTGCAACGTATCGGCCATACTGGACAAGGTTTGGAAAAAGAAATCGCCCATTTCGTCCACCATCATGTCTTTCGTCCACAAGTCAATACGCAAGGCGCTTTTGTCGCCACTGTCCCAAAACGCAATCATCATCGCTTTTGCGGCCTGAACGTCGTCCGCTGAACTATCGGAAGCTTTCCAGCTGATGGAATCCGGAATTTTCTTGTCATCCAATACTACGTCAATATTTATCGTCGATTTGTGCATATCCTATTTTTTGAGGTGGCAAAGTTAAACAATGGGCGGTTATTTTAGTAAAGATAAATATCCGGCTTATATTACGCAAACGTTAACTTTGGAGAATACGCATTTCAATAGCAATCACATCGACTGAGAAGTCCTTTAAAATCAGCAACTATGTCCAGACCCAGCGCAGAACATTATTCGCCGTTCATGGAAAAATACATCGAACAAACAAATGGAAGTTCCATACAGGAATTGATCCAGAACCATCATCAAGAATTGATCGATTTTTACACCTCGCTCCCTGACGAATTAGCCGACTACGCGTATGCAGAAGGAAAGTGGAGCGTCAAAGAAACGCTCGTGCACGTCGTGGACACAGACTCGGTATTTGCTTACAGGGCACTGGTGATTGCACGCGGCGAACAACAGGCGTTGCCCGGATTTGACCAGGACCAATATGCCGCCAATATGAACACGTCCGAACATTCTTTTACGTTTTGGAAAGAGGCTTTCGTGGCGCAAAGAAGATTTATTGAGAAACTTATCACTTCTTTTTCTGAACAGCAACTACTCAAAATCGGCAGTGTTTCGGACTATCGGCTCAGCGTCAATGCCTCATGCTATGTATTGTTTGGTCACGCATTGCACCATATGAACATATTGAAAGAAAGATATTTGCGCAAATAGTTTTCGTGCCGACCCAATAAACTTTCCAATATTACTATAAACGAACAAAGACGGCTAGTGCCGTCTTTGTCAATATTGCAATTCATTGTCAATTGTCAACTATCCATTGTCTATTGATTAACCGTTCATACTTGCCAAAAACTCTTCGTTGCTTTTCGTTCCGCGCATACGTTTCAACAAGTCGTTCATACCTTCTTCGGTCTTCATGTCGCTGAGATAAACACGCAAAATGTTCATTCTGGACAAAGTTTCGCGATCCAGCAACAAGTCGTCACGACGCGTAGAAGAAGCGACCAAGTCGATGGAAGGGAAAATACGTTTGTTCGCCAAGCGACGATCCAACGCCAATTCCATATTGCCAGTTCCTTTAAATTCTTCGAAGATAACTTCGTCCATTTTGGAACCGGTATCGATCAACGCCGTCGCTAATATCGTCAACGAACCGCCGTTTTCTATTTTACGTGCTGCACCAAAAAACTGTTTTGGTTTTTGCATTGCATTGGCTTCCACACCACCGGAAAGAACTTTACCCGAAGCCGGAGCAACCGTATTGTGCGCACGCGCCAAACGTGTGATGCTATCCAATAAGATAACGACGTCGTGTCCGCATTCCACCAAACGTTTTGCTTTTTGCAAAGCGATCGCGGAAACTTTTACGTGTTTGTCCGCCGGTTCGTCGAAAGTAGAAGCAATCACTTCCGCTTTGACGCTACGTTCCATATCGGTAACCTCCTCTGGACGTTCGTCAATCAATACAACCATCAAGTAACATTCCGGATGGTTGGTGGCGATTGCGTTGGCAACCTCTTTCAACAAAACCGTTTTACCTACTTTTGGCTGTGCGACGATCAATCCACGCTGACCTTTACCTATTGGCGTAAAAAGATCCATGACGCGCATACTATATAAAGAAGGAGAAGTCGCTAATTTCAGCTTTTCGTAAGGGAACAAAGGCGTCAAGTAATCGAAAGGTACACGGTCGCGCACTTCTTCCGGACTTTTGCCGTTGATTTGTTCCACTTTCAATAAGGCAAAATATTTTTCGCCGTCTTTTGGCGGACGTACCGTACCTAAAACAGTATCGCCCGTTTTCAAACCAAACAATTTGATCTGGGACGGAGAAACGTAGACGTCGTCTGGAGAAGACAGATAATTATAATCCGAAGAACGTAGGAAACCGTAACCGTCCGGCATCATTTCCAATACACCTTCACTCGATATGGAACCTTCAAATTCGGAAAACGAAACCTCTTTTTTTGCTGGATATTTCATTTTCGTATTGAATCCCGTATTGATCGGTGCATCGTAAGGAAGCTCAACTTCCAGTTCATTTTCACCCTCTTCCTCCTCCGGCTCTAGCTCCGCGTCTTCCTCCGCAACATCATCGTAATCTTCCGCCACGATGTCATTGACATCATCTTTCAGCAGATCCATGAAAGCCTGTGGAATTTCGGGAATATCCGAATCCGGCACCAAACCATCCAAAATTTCTTCGTCCAGCGTTTCTGGATCCGGCGCTTTATAGTCGTCGTCAAATCCGAAAATACTGTTCGATATTTTGATTTCAGGCGCTTGTTCAGATTCGTTTTCCGAAGTTGGACGTTTACGTTTTACCAGTTTTCTGGGACGCAACTTAGTCGCGGTATCTGGTTCCGGCATAGTTGCTGATTCGTCGATTACCGTATGCGAAGCTTCGACAGGCTCGACCGTTTTGGCTTTTGGTGCGGATGTTTCGGCAGGAGCAGCAGTATCTTCGGTTTTGGAAGCTTTGGACTTCACGACCCTTTTCTTTTTAGGCATTTCCTCCACTTCCGTGCTCTTTTTTTCACTAGCCATAACAGCTTGTTTATCTAAAATTTTATAAATCAGTTCTTGTTTGTCGGCACTCTTGACATTGCCTTCGATCTCCATTTCGGTTGCCATTTTGCGAAGCTCCGGCACACGAAAACTGTTTAGTTGCAATATATCGTACATAAAAATGTAAACTGTATTGGACAACACCGGATGGCTTGCCCAAGCATCATTTTAAAGGTTAAATGTGTTAATGATTTTTCAAGAAGATGTCAAATAAATTAGTTCTATTGATTGGAAACAGATGCTCCTCTGGTGTAGTGCAATATTCAGGAATTGCATGCTTTCCGAGGCAATAATACATTTTAATTCACTTGCCGACAAAAATATCCGAAATTATTTTTGAGAACGTGGCAATCGGTTTACAACCAATCTTTTCAACTTATAGGGTAGCAAAGATAACAACTATTTTGTATTATCTTTGTCATCCTTTATAAAAAAACCTTAAATAGTTTAAGGAAAATCGAGTCAAAATGTTCAACAAAAGGATAAAAATCAAGGAAATCCTTACAAAGGAACCTTCCCAAGACCAGCAGCACACCGTGATGGGCTGGGTACGCACATTCAGAAACAACCAGTTCATAGCACTTAACGACGGCAGCACCATACACAATCTACAAGTCGTACTACCACTCGGCTCCGTGGAAGAAAGCATATTGAAAAGGATCACTACCGGCGCGTCCATCAAAGCCACAGGACACTTGGTCGCGTCTTTGGGAAAGGGACAAGCCGTTGAGCTGCAAGCCAATACGATTGAGATATTGGGCGACTGCGATCCCGAAAAGTATCCTTTGCAACCGAAAAAGCACAGCCTGGAATTTTTGCGCGAAATCGCACACCTGCGCTTTCGTACGCAAACCTTCAGCGCAGTTTTCCGCATCAGGCATTCCTTGGCATTTGCCGTGCACCGGTTTTTCAACGAAAAAGGATTTGTTTACCTGCATACGCCGATCATCACTTCAAGCGATGCGGAAGGTGCCGGCGAAATGTTCCGCGTAACGACTTTGCCTTTTGACCAAACGCCACGCAAAGAAGACGGAACGGTGGATTTCTCCGAAGATTTTTTTGGAAAAAGCACCAACCTGACCGTAAGCGGACAGCTCGAAGGCGAACTCGGCGCGACGGCCTTGGGCGACATCTATACATTCGGACCGACATTTCGTGCGGAAAATTCCAATACGACGCGCCACCTTGCGGAGTTCTGGATGATCGAACCGGAAATGGCGTTCAACGATATTGAGGACAACATGGATCTGGCAGAAGAATTTATCCATTACCTTATTAATTATGTATTGGAACACAATGCAGATGACCTGGCTTTCCTCGACAACCGCCTGAAGGAAGAGGAAAAATCGTTGCCGGCGGACAAACGCAGCGAGTTTGGATTATTGGAAAAACTACAGTTGGTCGTTAGCAACAAATTTGAACGCATCACCTACACCGAGGCAATCGACATATTGCTCGCTTCGCCGGCGTACAAGAAAAAGAAATTCAAATTTGACGTCAGCTGGGGCATCGACCTACAAAGCGAACATGAACGCTACCTTGTAGAAAAACATTTCAAAAAACCAGTGATCGTCACGGGCTATCCAAAAGAAATCAAAGCATTCTACATGCGTCAAAACGATGACGGCAAAACGGTAGCAGCCATGGATATATTGGCGCCGGGCATTGGCGAAATCGTCGGCGGCTCACAGCGCGAAGAAAGACTCGACCTGTTGATCAAACGCATGGACGAGGTCGGCATCCCGACGCATGAAATGGATTTTTACCTCGATACGAGAAGATTTGGAAGCATTCCGCACAGCGGCTTCGGATTGGGTTTTGAAAGAATGGTATTGTTCGTAACGGGCATGACCAATATCCGCGACGTAATCCCGTTTGCACGCACACCTAAAAACTGCGAATTCTAATTTTTTCGCCAAAAAATAAAAATATGAAACGGGATATGAAACATATCCCGTTTTTTTGTGGAATGAACACAAAAAATTCGCATCGCCTGAACTCCTTGACCGACGCATTGCAGGCCACCCGCCAACAGTTACTGGAACATCCATTATACCACAATATACAAAGCATCGAAAACCTGCAAACCTTTGTGCGGCACCACGTATACGCCGTATGGGACTTTATGACGCTACTGAAAGCATTGCAAATACGCTTAACCTGCATAACCCTGCCGTGGAAACCAGTCGGCAATGCAGATGCACGCTATCTCATCAACGAAATCGTAACGGGCGAGGAAAGCGACGTAGACGAAAACGGCAAACGCTGCAGCCACTACGAGCTCTACCTACGTGCAATGACGCAATTAGGCATGGATGCAACAGCCATAAGCCAGTTCGTGGAACGTGCCACACTGGACAACTACCAGACACTGGCTCATGAATACGAACTACCTACATCCGTGCAGGCCTTTGTCCAATATACTTTCGAAACGGCTCTTCACGCGCCGACGCATGTATTGGCAGCAGTGTTCACATTTGGAAGAGAAGATTTAATTCCGGACATGTTTATCCAGATTGTCCGCAGACTTTCGGATAACCACCCCGAAAAACTTTCTATTTTCAAATACTACCTCGAACGCCATATTGAAGTGGACGGCGACGAGCACAGTATATTGGGCAAACAAATGGTGGCGGCCCTTTGCGGCGGCGATGACCAGAAATGGACAGAGGCCACACAAGCAAGCATCCAAAGTCTAGAAATGAGAAAGCTGCTATGGAACGGCATACAGGCAGCGCTTTAGAAAAATAATTTCTTTTTTGCTTAAATATTTTGCCAGTAAAATATTTACCCCTATTTTTGCAACCCCAATCGGGCACTACTGGTGAGGTAGCTCAGTCGGTAGAGCAAAGGACTGAAAATCCTTGTGTCGCCGGTTCGATCCCGGCTCTCACCACAAAAAGCGGACAATCAATTGATTGTCCGCTTTTTTATTGCCGATACACGATGTTGCTTCTGACGACGGCATCCAACCAACACACATTCCCTATCTGAAAATATTTTTTCATTTTAGAAACGCAAAACATATTAATGCTCCATTCTATTCCTTATTTTTACCATCATAAAAATATTCAGCTTTTTCGCTTAAGTATCTTCTGTAATAGAAAACTGGTAATTTTTGACACATAGAAGAGGGTAAGTGAACGGGCGTGTGTCGGGCATACCAGTGCTCTATTTCGGGTTGGTAACCTACGCCTTCTTCATTTCCGTAAGCCACCATTGAAAGACATTTAAACTAACCAGACGTACACTTAAAACAATAAAAACATGAACAAAACACTATTGGTGCTTTCCGTCACTACACTACTTGCCACAACCTCAAATGCACAGAAACTTATCGACAACGATGCACTACAAATCAACGATTCCATCACACTGCACACTGGTGAAGACATCATGATAAACAAACCCTACGCATTCGATTTTGTCAACGTAGACGAAGTTAAAAAAGGAGGTTTCGGCATTGGAAAATTTGCCAATATCGGTGCAGCTGTCGGTTCCACTATTGGTCTTGCAGGCATCAGTACCGGCAGCGTCGGCGCAATGACAACGGGTGTGAAAGTCATGGAAACCGCAACCGTAGCATCTTCCGTCGGCTGGACACAGGACGCCATCAACGCACTCAACGCATCGGACAAGGCAAAATCTATCGTCGGCAAAAAAATGCGTATCCTAAAATTCAAAAAAGAAGGAAACGAAAAACGTGGCGAACACTACTACGCCATCGTCGCTGGCGAAGGCAAGCAGGACTACAAAATAGAAGCGGCTCCCGCCATTGCCACAGGAGAAATTGTAGTGACTCAATAACGTAACAGTTCCCCCGAACCAAACACATTCGTCCTCCACATACACAAAAAATCCCAACGATCACTCGTCGGGATTTTTTATTATCGTTCCAATATATCTTCTACCAGAAAATCATGTACAACGCCGTCAACAAACCAATAATAATCAAAGATCCAACCGCAAAACCCGGATTGACTTTGAACATTTTGGCATCTATTTCCAGGCCATTGGTCTTTTTACCTCTTTTGTAATTGATCGTACTGATGATGTACATCGCCACAATACAAATAATGAACACAAAACCCATACGGTCAAGGAACGGAATTTCGTACAGCATCGTACCGTCGTCTTGTTTTACAAGAGTCGAAAAGCCCATTCCGGACAAGAACTGCAAGTTCATGACGTGCGGCAAGAATTTCAATATTACGGAGAATATGAAACCGCCGATCGTTGCAAACAATGCCGCTGTAGAATCTGCTTTTTTCCAGAAAAAGCCCAGGAAGAACATCGCAAAAATACCCGGGGAAACGAAACCTGTGTACTCCTGAATATAGTCAAAACCTCCTTTGTCAATACCCAAATGCGGTGCGATGATGATACCAATCAGCATGGAAATAACGACAACGAGTTTACCCGTTTTTACCAATTTAGCTTCACTGGCATTAACGTCAATTTTCTTTTTGAAAATATCCAACGTAAAGATGGTCGCGATACTGTTGACTTTACCCGCCAACGACGCGACGATCGCCGCCGTCAATGCCGCAAAAGACAAACCTTTCAACCCCGTAGGCAACAACTGCAACAATACCGGATAAGCACGGTCCGCCGTAACCTGTCCATTGATAACCAATTCGCCTTCAGCGCCCAACTGATGTCCGCTGTTGTAAAGTACGTACGCTGCGATACCCGGCAACACAACGATGATCGGCATCAACAGTTTCAGGAATCCAGCGAACAACAAACCGCCTCTTGCCGTTTTCAGGTCGGCACCCAATGCACGTTGCGTGATGTATTGGTTACAACCCCAATAGTTGAGGTTCACGATCCACATACCGCCGATCAATACCGTCAAACCTGGCAAACTAGGATAGTTCGGATTGTCTTTATGCAGCAACATGTGAAAGTGGTCGTCCGACTGGTTCATCATATAATGCCAACCATTGAGAACGCCCGTCTGTCCGTTAAGTTCAGCAACTTTGTTCAATGCCAAATAAGTCGTGACAAGACCACCCAATATCAAGAAAAATACCTGAATAACGTCGGTATAACCAATGACTTTCATACCTCCCAACGCAATGATGATCGAGAAAATAGCCAATCCGTACATACAAAGCGTCAAGTTCAAGCCAGACAAACTACTCACCGCCAACGCTCCCAAGTACAAAATAGACGTCAAGTTCACCACTACGTACAACAACAACCAAAACACTGCCATAATCATAGCAACCGTGCCGTTGTAACGTTGATGCAGGAACTGTGGCATCGTGTAAATCTTGTTTTTGAGATACACAGGAATAAAAAATACGGCAACAATAATCAATGTAAGCGCAGCCATCCACTCATAAGTCGAAATCGCCAAACCCATCTTGAAACCGTTACCACTCATTCCGATAAACTGCTCCGCGGAAATGTTGGAAGCAATCAGCGACGTACCGATCGCCCACCAAGTAAGCGAACCCTCCGCCAAAAAATAGTCTTTAGAACTTAAGCTTTCTGATTTTTTGCGGCGGTAAATCCACGTTCCGTAAGTCGCCACAACAATGAAATAGACCAAGAATACAATGTAATCCCCTGTTGACAATTGATGCATATACCAGCAATAAAAAGTGAAATATTTTGAAAATCATCCAACCAAAACTTACAAATATATGTTATTATTCAATATTGTAAAACATACGCAAAAAATCCTCTATACCTATTTTTTAATGGCCAATAATGCTAAAAAAACAAATATATTTAGCCACGGGAAATCCCCCTCTCACCACAACCCAACAAAAATGTCCGTAACGGTTCTCGAAATACTGTATATCCTATTGACGATCGTCTTTTCCCTGCACATCATCTATAACTATAAAGACACCGGAAAAGCGTTTGCTTACTTGCTTTTGATCATTTTTTTGCCAGTCGCCGGCATGGTGGTCTATCTGCTTTTGGGCATCAACAGGCGCAAGCACAAGATGTACAACAAAAAACTCATTGCTGACCAACACATGGTGCAACGAGTCGAACGATTTGTCAAAACGTCGAACGACTCCATTTTTGAAAAAAGAGCCGAAGACCTCGGCAACCAGACCAAATTGGCAAAACTGCTTTGCCGAGACAGCTATTCGCCCTTGACGCCCTATAACAAAGTCGAAATATTGAACAACGGCGAAAATGCCTACCCGGAAATTTTGCGCTGCCTGCGACAGGCCCGACATCACATTCACCTCGAATACTACATTATAGAAGATGGCAAAATTTTTCACGAGATCATGGGTATTTTGATTGAAAAAGCCAGCCAAGGCGTCGAAGTAAGGTTGATATTTGACGATTTTGGCAGCAAAGACATCCGAAAAGCCTACAAAAAAGAACTGCGGAAAAGCGGCGTCGAGATCTATCCGTTTCTCAAAATATACTTTATCGCGCTTGCCAACCGCATCAATTTCCGCAACCACCGCAAAATCATCGTCATCGACGGTTTCATCGCATTTATGGGCGGCATCAATATCAGCGACCGCTACGACAACCGGCCCAATACAAAAAAATATTGGCGCGACACGCACCTCAAAATCCAGGGTTACGCCACCTACTCCATCCAGAATATCTTTTTGGCCGACTGGAATTTCTGTTCCTCACAGCAGATTGAGCCTAGCGACGCGTATTTTCCCGAAATACCCGCATCATTCCGCAAAGAAGACACGATCGTGCAAATTGCATCCAGCGGCCCCGACTCCACTTATCCAACCATATTGTATGCTATCATAACCGCAATTTCCTCTGCCAAATCCGAAATCCTGATCACGACACCCTATTTTATCCCGACGACTTCGCTGCTCAACGCCTTGCGGATTGCTGCGCTCAGCGGCATCGACGTCAAAATAATGGTGCCTTACAAGTCGGACAGTACCATCGTCAATAGCGCTAGCGAATCTTTTTTTGAAGAAATTTTGGATTACGGCATTGAAGTTTACCAATACCAAAAAGGATTTGTACACAGCAAAGTCACGGTCTGCGATCGCGAACTTGCCATCGTCGGTACCGCCAATATGGACATCCGAAGTTTTGACCTCAATTTTGAAGTCAACGCGCAGATCTACGACAAAGAAGTCGCCGAAAAACTGGCAACGGATTTTTTCAACGACCTAAAAGACGCCCGTAAGATCAATATAGAAGCGTGGGAACAAAGGCCTTTTTACAGAAAGATATTGGAAAAGATTTTTCGCTTAGCGTCGTCCCTTATGTAAAAAAACAGCGGCGCCTAGATAAGCACCGCTGAAAATACATCCGGTGAAATATCCTAAAAAAGATGCTTCGACCCGTTTGCTAACCTATGAAAAACACCTATCTTTTATGTCCGGACACTTGATCCAAACAATATTTTCTTTTTTGCCGAACATTAATCCACACGGATTGTTTTATAATGTTTGGGCTACAAATATATTTATTTAGACTAATCTAAAAAACAAAATCGCTATTTTTTTATTATAAAATAGAAACCTGCTAAAAACAGCACAAACGAAACAAAATCCATAAACTAGACACACAATACCCTTATTTTCCCAACATCCATATTGACGAATCCATGCGCGACGAGCACGACAATATCAAAATCTTGTTTTCAAGTATCACGCAATCGCCAATATATAATTTAGGAATACCCAATATCCCCCTCCCTGGCAGTTGTTAATATTGAGCCATTATTGCTGTCCGGTAAAATATTTTAGGATTTGTAAATATTAGGGTTGTATTTTTACATTACCATTATACATTTATATACTTATTTATGAAGCTATTTGTAGCAGGCCTTCCTAGTGATTTTGACGATGTTGACTTCAAGGAAATGTTTGAATTATACGGCACCGTAGCGTCTGCCAAAATCATCGTAGACCACAATACCAAAAAAAGTAAAGGTTTTGGCTTTTTGGACATGCCTAACGACGCAGAAGCGCAGGCGCTAATATCCACCATGAACAGCGTGAAAATGGCCGGCAAACCATTGGTGGTCAAAGAAGCAACCGAACAAGCACAAAGACCGGCATCTTCTGGCGGGTTCCGTCCGCAGAGAAGCAACGACGGCTATCGCCCTCGATACAACAACCGCGAAGGTGGCTACAGCCGCGACAACGGTGGTTATAACCGCGACCGTGACAACAGCGGCGGCGGATACAACCGTGATAATGGTGGCGGATACAATCGCGACAACAACAGAGGTTACAACCGCGAAGGTGGCTACAGCCGCGACAACGGTGGTTATAACCGCGACCGTGACAACAACGGCGGCGGATACAACCGTGACAACAACAGAGGAAGCTACAACCGTGACAATAATCGCGACTACAACAGAAACAACGACAGAGACCGCTCTTCAGACAACAGATATTAGTCCGTATTTTTTTCATCACCATGGCAAAGTTGGTATTGATCATTGGCTGCATCTACGGCGCAACAGGCGTCGTATTGGGGGCATTTGGCGCGCACCTTTTCAAAAAAATCATCTCAAAAGAGAAACTGGAAAGTTTTGAAGTGGGCGTACGGTACCAACTTTTGCATGCCGTCGTGCTATTGATCATCGGCTTGATGTTTGATTTCGGACAAAAGACACAACAATTGGCGGCGTGGTTTTTCATTATTGGCGTCGCTTTTTTTTCGTTTAGTATTTACGGGCTCAGCTTTTCGGAAAAACTGGGCAGCAAAGTAAAAATCTTAGGACCAATAACGCCACTCGGCGGTTTGTTGATCATATTGGGTTGGTGTTCCTTATTGGTCTATTTTGTACAGAATTATTAATTTTTCGCTGTATTGCGCAGCGGTATGACTGCCTGTATGGAAAGAAAAAAATTCCTGACCACGACATCTCTATTATTAGGTGGCGCATTTATACGTACAAAAACGTGGGCAAGTCCCACGAAAAAATCCATCGTCCGGCCTCCTTACCTCCAACCAGGCGACACCATCGGCGTCACAAGCCCTTCCGGAACAATCACTCTCGAAGAAATAAAGCCCGCTGTCGACCTGATCAAAAGCTGGGGATTTGCTATTGAAATAGGCAAAACCGTCGGACAAAAAGACGGAATATTTGGCGGCACGGACGCAGCGCGTATTGCGGATTTCCAATACATGCTCGACAATCCCAATATCAAAGCTATATTGTGCGCTCGCGGTGGCTACGGCGTGGTGCGCATTATTGACCAGATTGATTTTTCCCATTTCCGCAAACATCCAAAATGGCTCATCGGCTTCAGCGACATTACCGTTTTCCATGCACACATCCATCACCATCAGCGTGTCGCCACGATCCATTCCAAAATGTGCAACAGTTTTCCCGACGATTGGCCTAACGCCGATGCGTTGAAACAAGACACGATCCATTCCATCCGGAAAGCACTGCAAGGCGAACGGCTCCAATACAACGTGGCGCACCATCCTTCCAACAAAATCGGACAAGGCAAGGGCGAACTTATTGGCGGCAACCTCCGCACGTTGGAAAATCTTGCAGGAACCAATTCGGACATAGAAACGGACGGCAAAATATTGTTTTTGGAAGAAGTGGACGAACCGCTGTACAATATCGACCGTATGTTTTGGAATTTTAAAAGAACGGGCAAACTCGATCGTCTTGCGGGATTGATTATCTGCGGTTTCAAAACCATGCCGGACGATCCCGAAGAACAGCATTTCTCACTGAACCTGCAACAAATCATATTGGAAAAAACAAAAGATGCCGACTATCCAATATGTTTTGATTTTCCCGTAGGCCATCAAGTCAACAACTACGCATTGAAATGCGGCTGCAAACACCAACTCGACGTCACCCCAACAGCTACAACTTTATCCGAACTATTTATTTCCTAAATTAGACTATAAAATAGCGTGTTGCGTTTTATTAAAGATATTTGAATCCTATAACGCAATACTATATTTTTCAAAAAATAAATCCATATCACCATGGCAAAAAAACAACCAGAAGCATTGCAGGCAGGCGATAAGGTTGCCATCGTCTGCCCAGCCGGACAAATGGACGAAAAAAGAATCCAAAACTGCGTACAACAGTTGCAAACATTGAGCTTGGAAGTTATAGTCGGCAATACCGTCGGACAAAAAGAAAACTATTTTTCGGGTTCGGATACAGAAAGACTAGACGATCTCCAGAAAGCACTGGACGACAAAACTATAAAAGCGATTATTTGTGGAAGAGGCGGCTATGGCATCAGTCGCATCATAGACCAACTAGACTTGCACTATTTCAAAAAACATCCCAAATGGATTGTAGGCTATAGTGACATCACGTTGCTGCACACACATATCAACCGCCATACATCCATCGCCACGATCCACGGTCCGATGGCCGGGGCATTTGACAGTTATCCCGACTCCGAATATCCTAGCACGATCTTTCCGGCATTGATGGACACTAGCCTAAAATACAAAATCGAGTCACACGAATTGAATCGTATTGGAACGGCAGAAGGCGAACTTATTGGCGGAAACCTTTGTCTATTGGCGCACTCGATCGGATCTACATCCGAACCTGAAACCAAAGGAAAAATCCTTTTTATCGAGGAAGTCGGCGAATATATTTATAGTGCGGACCGTATGTTTTTGCAACTGAAAAGAGCAGGTTGGCTAGATCGTATTGCAGGCTTGGTGGTCGGTACTTTTTCCGACATGAAAGACACGACTACACCATTTGAAATGGACATTTATAGTGCCATCAAAAAACACGTAAAAGACTATAAATTTCCTGTCGTATTTGACTTTCCCGTAGGCCATACAGAAAGAAACGTTGCCCTCAAAATCGGCGCAAAATATAAACTAAGCGTCAAATCACCATCCGTTGTATTGAAAGAAAAATAATGCCAACCAATAAGACTATAGTATTGACAGGCGTCAATGGTTTTCTAAGCAATTATTTAGTACCTGTTTTGTTGAACGCAGGTTTTATAGTCCATGGAATAGGAAAAGGCATCTGCAGACTCCATATTGCAGATGACCGCTTCCTATACTATAATTTGGATTTGACGGAATTTAATAAGATGCGACAACTATTAAATACGACCAAACCCAATATAGTTATCCATGCAGCCGCCAATAGCAAACCGGACGAATGCGAAACCGACCAAAAAGCCGCCTATACTATAAACGTACAAACAACAAAAACGCTACTAGAAACGGCAGCTACAATACAATCAAGATTTATCTATATTTCGACCGATTTTGTATTTGACGGAAAAGAAGGTTTGTACAAAGAGGACGCAATTCTTAATCCTATCAATTATTACGGCAAAACAAAACAGCTTTCCGAAAAACTTGTCTCTCAATATGCATATTCTTATAGCATAGTCCGAACCGTCCTCGTCTACGGAAAACCGCTAGCAGGAAGACAAAACATACTTTCGCTTGTCTATAACAAATTAAAAAATGGCGAAACATTCCAATTGGTCAACGACCAGTTTCGCACACCAACCTATATCAAAGATTTGGTCGGGGGAATCACCGCGATTGTTCAGCAAAACAAAAACGGAATTTGGCACTTATCAGGCGACCAACCGCTTATGAGTCCTTATGCGATGGGCGTTCGACTAGCAGAAATCTGCGGGCTGGACAAATCATTATTAATTCCCGTCAACCATACAACGTTCAAAGAAATCGCACAACGCCCCAAAACCACCGGGCTCGATATTGAAAAAGCGAAAACGGAATTGAACTATCGTCCAACTCCGTTTGAAAAAGCGATTGAAGAAATATTTATAGTATAGCTACTGTTCCGTCACTAGAAATGTAATCTGCTGTTTTTGTTCGTAAGCGACGGCTTTTCCATTTTTCATCGCAGGTTCCCAATCAGGACTTGTTTTCATCATACGAACAACTTCTGCTGCTGCGCCGTAACCAGGATCATTGATCGCTTTGATATGGGAAATTTTTCCTTTTTTACTAATCCGGAATGACACGACTACACTATAATCTCCGGCAGGAGCACCATTCTTTTTTGGTACATCCGCCTTTAAATTATGCAGCAAGAATTCTTTCCAGGACTCTGAACCGCCAGGAAATGTAGCTTTTTGATCTGTACTTAGTCCCAGCCTTACCGCCGGCATCTTATATTCAACCACCGCAATCTCTTTTGTATCGTTTTTAGCCGGCGGTTCTAGTACAAAGACGTGCTGCTTAGCTTTTGTCGCAACCAATATAACACCATCTTTTCCCTTATCTCCGTATAGTTTTGCGGCAGATTGATCTTTCAATACAGAAACCGAAGCAATATCCGCAGAGTTAATTGCGCTTAAGACACTACGATCATTTCCCTTTTCGACGCCGTCCACGATATAAAGAGGCTGTTTATCCTGCGTTTGCAACACGGTATTTTGACCTGTTTTTGTAGTTACCATTACCACCCCATCTTTTCCTTTTTCACCATACCGTTCTGTAGCGGGCGAACCTTTCAATACAGAAACAGACGCTATATCCGTAGGATCAATCGTGCTCAATGCATTCTGATTATTTCCTTTTTCGACGCCGTCCACGATATAAAGAGGTTGTCTGTCTATTTGTATAGTCGTTGCTCCTCCATTACCGCCGACAACTCCTATCACTAATGCCAACTTTTGTGAAGAAACATTTGGAATCGTATCTCTTTGATTGTTTTCGCGGACTATAATCAAGCTATCCGGTTTTGTCTCAATAGTGTTATTTATAGTCGTTGTACTCACGGAATCATAAGCCAAAAAATCGGTTCCAACATTTTTTGCCCCATCAGTAAGGTTTATTTTAGGCATTTTCCAATCCTGCTTTTTTATAGTAAAAGCAAACAGTCCCGTAACCACTATCAATAGTGGCAGAAAAAATAATCTACGCATATAACTATATTTTGGTTTAGAAGAAGATGTTAACATTTTTAGACGGCGCTTGATAGGCCGATATGCAAAAGAATTAGCGGGCGTCAATAATTGTTTACCAAATTGGGCTTCCAGCAACATCTTGGCAAAACTATAGGTATCCTGATCGCCGACAGCTTTTTCATCTGCAAGAAATTCGTGTATCATATACAGTTCGCGCTGCATGTACCAATAGAACGGGTTGAACCACATCATCGCCGACACTATTTGCATGAAAAGCTTATCCCACGTATGTTTCTGGCGAATGTGCGTCAACTCATGTTCCAATATCTGCCGCCCGACATCGCTTTGTAGGTCAATATCATTTTTCCAAAACAAATAGTTTAAAAAGGAAAAAGGAGCACGCTCAATATCCGTATCCAAAAAGTCAACACCTTCCCATTTTACTTTTGGATATTTTCTAGTCAACCGAAAAACGCTCCAAACCCTTATCAGCAATAGAACGAACAATACAATCGAAACGAACGATACTATACCAATTGCAACCTGGTACCAATTAGTCGTATGTACTTTAATTATTATAGGGTCTAGTTCTCCTGCATATAGTACGCGTGCAAGTGCAAGGTTATCCACCGTGTCGCGCCGTACTGTAAACCAGGACAAATGCATGAGTGGTATTACTAGACTAAACACTACGGAAGACAATAAATAAAAACGGTTGTATTGGTGAAACTTCTTGTCCCGAAGCACTAACCAATAGTAGAAAAACAAAATCCCGGAACAAATAAGTCCTTTGACTATATATAAAAACAGACTATTCATAGGGCAAGTTTTTTTATAGTTAAAAACTATTTCTTTTTCAGTTCTTTCAATAGCGCTTCCAGGTCGTCAACACTTAGTTGGTCTTCTTTTACCAAAAAAGAAACAGCATTTTGGTAAGAGCCACTGAAATAGTTCTTGACCAAACCTGTCAAGCTTTTTTTGGAATATGCTTCTTTCGTAATGGCAGGCGAATAACGGTGAATGCGGCTAAAAGACTCCACTTGTACGAAACCCTTTTCCTGCAATATTTTCAGCACGGTTGCGACCGTATTGGAATGCGGTTTGGGTTCCGGCATATTTTCGACTACATCTTTCAAAAAAGCCTGCTCCAATTTCCAAAGTACCTGCATCACTTGTTCCTCTGCTTTCGTTAATGTTTTCATGTATTCGTAATTTTAAGCTAAGGTAAATTATTTTTTTAATCTAAAAACTATTTTTTTAGTTTAAACATTTAATAAATGTAATTATACTGAGCAAGGGATAAATTAGTGAAGTGGTCGGTGAGACACCAACCACTAAATCGTGCTATCGGTCGGTGTCTCACCGACCGAAAATAAAAATCAAATTCACTTTTTTACCCCTTATCAAGTATAAAGACATTCTAGTTCCATAAATATAAAATCATCTCCACTTTTTTTCTTGACAAAAAAAGTGGCCAAAAAGTCAAGCCTTTCGAAGGCGACTCGATCTTTGGTTACTGTCCTTCAAGGGAAAGTAACTGAAAACAAATACCAATACAACCTGTATTCCTCACTGACGACCGACGACTTTTTTTATATTTGTGCATTCATTTTGCTCATGCTCGAATCATTTTTATCAGAATCCCGCACCGAGGCGGGTTGCGACGAAGCTGGACGCGGCTGCTACGCAGGACCCGTATTTGCGGCAGCCGCGATTTTGCCCAAAGGCTTTTACCATCCGTTGCTGAACGACAGCAAAAAGGTCAAGGAAAAAGACCGTGATATATTGCGCATTTATATTGAGGAAAATGCGTTGGCGTATGCCGTGGCAATGGTTACGAGCGAAGAAATCGATCAGATCAATATCCTGCGTGCGTCTTTCAAAGCCATGCATTTGGCAATAGCACAGTTAAAAATTCAACCTGATTTTTTGTTGATTGACGGCAACCGATTTGACAAACATCCGTCGATTCCGCACCAATGTATTATAAAAGGCGACGGCAAGTTTATGTCCATCGCGGCGGCAAGTATTTTGGCAAAAACCTACCGCGACGAATACATGCGCAAACTCGACGCGGACTTCCCCATGTACAACTGGAAAAAGAACAAGGGTTACGGCACGCTCGACCACCGCAAAGCGATCGCCGAACATGGTTTGTGCGTTTATCACCGCAAATCCTACAATATCCAGCCGACGCAAACAGCGTTATTTTAAAAGCATTTTTTGTTCAAAAAGACTATCAACACCTGTGTAAAAATATTTTCCCGAATCCAGGTCCTTTTTTCCGCTCAAACCAAAAAATAAACATAGCTTAGACGGCAAATAAGTTTTCTATGTTAAGTTTTACCAATGTGCTGAAAGTATTGTCCGTACCGGCGTTGCTGGCAGCGACGATACTCGTTGGCGGCACAGGTTGCAAAAGCGGAAATGACAAACACGACGCAAAAGATTCCACCGCAAAGGTTGATTCGGCATCTATCGCCATCCCGGCAGGTCTTGGCTCGCCGATCACCTATGATCCAGCCAAACGCTATATTTTCTTGGCTTTCGACGACGGTCCTCAGCCTCCCGGCACCATCAATTGTAAAAATATTTTCCACGAACAGGGTGTGAAAGCTTCATTTTTCCTGGTAGGCATGCACATGTTTGACCCACTGCGCCGACGCATCGTGGACAGCCTCAACAATAGTTATCCAGAATTTGTAACGGGCAACCACAGCACATCGCACGGCTTCCGTGACCACTATGCTTCTTTTTACAAAAATGTCGACAGCGCTGTACACGATATGGAAAAAGCGCAGAACGACCTCAACTTAAAATTGAAAATCGCGCGTCTCCCAGGTATGAATACATGGGCTTCGGCAGGACAGATTCAAGGACCAAAATCGTCCTTGAACGTTGCAAAAGCATTGGATTCATTAGGTTACACGATCATAGGTTGGGACGTGGAATGGCAGTTTATCAAAGGTTCCACGCCTAAACAAGGAGCCGAAGAACTTGCCGCACAGGTCAACAAAAAGTTCGACGAAGAATATACTTACCAGCCCAATACGTTGGTCATATTGGCGCACGACCGCATGTTTGCAAAACCGCAATACGGAGATTCTTTGCGCAAATTTATTTCCATATTGAAACAGGACAAACGTAATGTTTTCGAGACTTTGGACCACTATCCTACGGTTCAGAACAGAAAATAATTATAGTGTTTCTATTCCAATATAAAAAGCGCTTTGCATACTGTGCAAAGCGCTTTTTATATTGGACTTTTGTATTGTATTTGTAAACATCGTTTGTTAAATCATTTATTAATGTTGTTGGTCAGCGCCCAACAACGGCGAAGAAGATTCACTTCCTAAAAAACGTCCAATAGTAGAAACAAAGCCATGACCTTATAATTGTTATCTTTGTGCCATGACGATCAAATCAGCGAAATACCTCATTTCTAGCCCCAACGTAGCAAATTGTCCAAATCCTGACCGACCAGAATATGCTTTTATCGGTCGAAGCAACGTGGGCAAATCTTCGCTGATCAACCTTTTGTGCGCGACCAAAAATCTCGCAAAAACATCGTCCTCTCCCGGAAAAACGCAGATGATCAACCATTTCAGTATCCAAAGCGGCAACAAAAAAGGTTTGGAAAACTGGTATCTGGTCGACCTTCCCGGCTACGGCTATGCAAAAACGGCGCAGAAAACCCGCCGCTCCTGGGGACAGATGATCGAAAACTATATCCGAAAAAGAGAAAACCTCGTCAATCTTTTCGTATTGATCGACAGCCGCCACCAACCACAAAAAATCGACCTTGAGTTTTTGGACAGTTTGGCTAAATGGGAAATTCCTTTTTCAATCATATTTACCAAATCCGACAAGGAAAAGCCCGCCGTCGTGGAACACAACGTCCAGACTTTTTTGGATACGATGCGCGAAAGTTTTTATTTCTTACCTGCTAGTTTTGTTACCTCAGCCGAAAAGAAAATCGGGCGCGATGAAGTGTTGGACTATATTGACCAGCTTAATACGGAGGCTACAACGGACGAGGAAGATTGATTGGATGATTTGGTAATTTGATAATAAATCACAATTGCGGTTCATAATTTCGAAGGCAGAAAAATTGACGTAATAACAAGATAAAAGTGAAACCCTATCATATTGATGACAGGGTTTCACTTTTTTACCAATATAGTTTTTAGCATTATTGCACGTCAAACCATAGTTTAGTCAACGTATTGTCCGCACCTTGATGCGCGACGGCTGCCGTATAGTTTTCCTTGTTCAAAGTTTGTTCGGTTCCTGGATAGATAAAACGAACCGGCATTTTTCCGTTCAAAACGCCTGCCGCAGCTGGCGTCAATACAGGATAATCCAATCTTCTCCATTCCGCAAAAGCTTCCAAACCTTGCCCAAACAAAGCGATCCATTTTTGTTCGCCGATGGATTTTTTATAATTGGCCGCATCATATTTCACGGCCGATTGCGCTAGGTAATTGGAAACAATTGTTTGATCCGTAATTCCATATTGGTTCAAAGAAGCCGTAACCGCTTTTTGATAATGGTCGCCAGCATTTCCTGAAATATAACCTCTAGCCACTGCTTCCGTCAGATAAAATTCGTACTCCGCATAAGTAGCGATAACCGCAGGTGCCGCATCAGCCCTGAAATAAGCACCGGGACGAGACGTTTTTGTCAATCCGTACGCCGCCGCATCTCCCGTCGTTAAACCGTTTGGTACACCAATATAAGCATTCGGAACCGAGTCAGGATGTGCCGCATAAATAGGCAAGCGAGGATCTTTTAAATCCGTCAATCTTTGAACAACTGTCGCGGATATCCTGCTGTCTTCGCGTGTCGAAAAAACATTTGCAACCGGATTCCAGTTTGGACTATTGGAATAGGCAAATTTCGCATTGTCGTCAATAGACGTCATCTGATAGCTGGACGCCGCCGCTTCCTGAATCCATTTTTTGGCTACGTCGCTTTCCCTATCGGCAATACGCAAAGCAATTCTTACTTTGAGCGTATTGGCCAATTTTTTCCAGTTGGAAATATTGCCGCCGAAAATCCTGTCACCTCCAATAGACGCACCTTTTTCGTCTAGTTGGGAAAGTGCGGAATCGAGTTCGTTAACCAAACTATGATAAACATCTTTTTGCGTATCGTATTGCTGCGTTGCAAAACTATCAATCTGCGCCGCCTGCGAATAAGGAATATCGCCAAATGCGTCGGTCAACAACTGAAATTCCCAGGCACGCAACACATGCCCAACGCCTATATAATTAGGATTGTTGGTCGCTCGTCCAATATCCATGATCGTATTAAGGTCCACAATATTATAGCCTAATATATTGTTCCAAAATGGCGTAAACGTACTATTGGTATAAATGTAACGATCCAAATCTGTATACTGAATAAGTGCCCATTGCTGTACTATAAGCTGGCTCCCGCTATAATTGGCCGTACCGCCCCAATAATTGTCCGCTGCCGTTTTTTCTACGCCCGTCAATAAAAATGCAGGATCGGGATCGCTCGGCGCATTAGGATTTTTGTTGATGTCCGCCAACTGCTTAGAGCATGAAATGACAGACACAGAAAACAGTCCGAATAAAATATAAGCTATTATTTTCCTAGTCATGATTTAGAATTTAAGATTAAGATTGAAGCCAAAACTTCTAGTCGTAGGATAGGTCAAGTCTTCCAAACCTTGTCCGTTGCCTGTATTGAAAGCCGTTTCAGGATCGATGTTCGGAACATTTTTGTGAATGATCCAAAGATTGCGTCCTATAAGCGAAAAGCTGGCTGCCTGAATATGTAGTTTTTTCAACCAATCGGGAGAAAATGTATAGCCAATGCGCACTTCCCTTAATTTGACATAAGAGGCACTATAAATATAGGCTTCGTCAATATTGTTCAGTGCTTTATAGTATTGGGAAGCCGTGATGATTTGTGTATTGGCCTGCCCATTTTCAGTTACACCATTGACTATAATACCATCATCGTATATAGCATTGTTTCCTGCTGTAGCGGCTGGCTTTGCCAACGTCTTATTGTCATTACCTTCATAATAATAAGAAACGCCACCATGCGCTGCATCGCGACCTTGCAGTGTCTGCGCCAATACACCTGTATAGTTTCCGGTTGCATTAGTACCACTATAAAGTTTGCCTCCAATACTCGCATCCACTAAGAATCCAAACGTAAAGTTTTTATATATAAAATCGTCGTTGATACCGCCGATCCATTTCGGTTGAAAACTTCCAAACGCTTTGACAGTTGATGTTCCTTCCGGCAAACCATTGGCAGCAACGACAATATTTCCTTTGTCGTCTCTTTCGTAGCCCGTACCGACGATTGTTCCGTAACGTTGACCGACGGACGCAATAGTTTGCACCGTTCCGTCAGAACCTAACAAGAACGTGGAATAGCGGCCTTCCTTATCCAAATAATCGACATTGGATTTGTTCGCGGCGTAATTCAAGTCAATGTTCCAGCGGAAATTTTGCGTTCTGATTGGCGTGATGCCTAATACGACTTCAATACCTTTGTTGTTCATTTTTCCAGCATTCAATACCTGTTTTAGATAACCCGTCCCGGCAGGAACATCGAGCTGCAATATTTGGTCAAAACTATTGGTATTGTAGGCACTCACATCCAAATGGACGCTGTTCTGGAAAAAACCAAATTCCAAACCGGCTTCCCAAGATTTGGTTGATTCCGGCTTCAAGTCCGGATTGTATTTGACTCCGGAAGAAGTCAAAATAGGATTGCCGTCCAACGGCGAAGCAAAATTGTAGACATTCAGCAATTGGTAAGGATCGGCATCCGAACCAACTTTTGCCCAACCCAATCTCGCTTTACCGTAAGACAATACGTTGCTGTGGATATTGAACGCATCAGTCCAAACCAAACTCGCATTGACACTTGGATAGAAATAAGACTGTTTGCCTACGGGCAATGTGGAAGACCAGTCATTACGCGCCGTAACATTGACAAACGCATAGCTTCTGTACGACAACTGAGCGGAACCGTACGTAGAATAAACCCTTTTGCGGCTTAGGAAACTTGTAGAAACCAATGGATCCCTGGAGTTTGCCAATGTATAAACATCCGGGACGGCCAAGCGGGGCGCTTGCTGATAGTTTTGCTCCAACGTATTGTTGCGAATATTGCTTCCGGCTATAACATTTAAATTAAAGTCCGACGACAAATCCTTTTTGTACGTCAACAACAATTCTGTGTTGTTTTCATTGAAATGGTACGCATTTTCTTCATAAGAACCATAAGGCGTACCGCTTGTACCGTAAGCGATTCTAGCTTTGCGGCGATCGTTGTAGTCGTCTACGCCACTATGAAACTTGAGCGAAAAACTATTGGAAAATTCATATTGGAAACCGGCATCGCCCACAAGCCTGTTTCTTGTTTGCTGAACGGTATTTTCGTATGCGCCAAAATAGGGATTGGGATAATAGGAATTGTTCCAGTTTTCGGGCGTTCCCGTTTTGAAATAGGAATCTTTCAACGAATTGATATCTACCTGTCGTCCAAACCATATAAACTGCAACATCGTACTCGTCGCACGTTTTCCGGAAATACCTGGAAGATTGGGTGAGTTCAATATAGCGTAGTTGCCTGTCGTGAATATGGTCAACTTAGGCGTGAGCTTAAGGGACACATTCAACGCGACGTTTCTTTTGTTGAGTTCCGTATTGGGCGTGATTCCCGTCTGATGTGTATTGTTGAACGAAATACGATAATTGTATTTGTCGCCGGCATCTGCAATCGCAATACCGTCATTCGTCGTGAATCCTGTTTTGAAATAATCCCTGATATTATTGGGATGCGCCACAAATGGAACAGCAACGCCATTGGAGCCGAACTGAGGAATCAACTGTCCTTGCATTTTCGGACCCCAACTTTCGTCCACACCATCGTTAAGGCCCCCACCTTTTCCGTCTACGTAACTAAACTTCCCGTTGGCTCCTTGTCCAAATACATTTTGAAAATCTGGCAATACCTCTACTTGATCCAATGTATTGTTGGAATTGAAGGTAATACCTAAGCCTTTCTTGTGCGTACCGGCTTTTGTTTTGATCAAAATAACACCATGCGCAGCCCTGGAACCATAAAGAGCCGCCGCCGTCGGCCCTTTCAACACGCTCATCGATTCAATATCTTCCGAATTGATATCCGAAATCGGATTGGCAAAATCACGGCTACCGCCAGCGCCGCGCTGCGTATTGTCCACAGGAATGCCGTCCACCACGAACAAAGGCTGGTTGTCACCCGCCAAGGAAGTTTCTCCACGAATGACGATTCTAGCCGAACCCATATTGCCCTGCGAATTCGTAATTCTGACACCAGCGACTTTACCCGAAAGATTGTTGACCAAATTGTTGGACGGTGCGGTCGAAAGTTTATCGCTTTTCAGTTCCTGAACACTGTATCCCAATGATTTCCGTGTTTTGGAAATACCCAACGCAGTGACAACGACTTCATCCAAATCCTTGTTCGTCTGTTCCGTCAATAAAGTCAACTGTGTCACGCCCTGTTCGTTGTAAACAACAAAACTGGGACGGTAACCTTGCTGCGCTACAAAAACCGTGTCGCCTAGCGCCGGGCTGACAAGCACGTGCCCATTACTGTCGGCCACCAGCAATTTATTTTTATAAGACAATAGAATATCTGGAATAGGTTTGTGCGTCGCAGTTTCCTGAACTTCAATTTTTATCTGTCCAGTTTCCTGTGCGCGAATTTTTCCCACACCGATTGCCAACAGCGTCGCCGTCAACACTTTAGTGTATTTTAACAATTGTACGTGCATCTTAACTCTTGTTTTGATTGTGAGATAGGAGAAAGAACAACAAAGGACGTAAAAAATATGTAGTCTACAAAAAAAGTAGGCTAATAATTTCATATTATTTTAACATTAGCACTTTTTTGCCAATATTCTTCCATAATTAAAGGGCGTTTTATCGAATAGATAAAACGCCCTTTTTGACACAATGCTTATTTGTAATTAAGATTATACAGCTTTCATTTTCCGTTTCGCATATTGGAAAACACTCATGAAGAAACCAATCACCGTAACGATTACACCGATCCACAATACGTTGATAAACGGAAATTCCAATACTTTCAATGTAATCGTGTCGCCGATGGAATGGTTTTCTTTCACGCCGATCTCAAAACTATGTTTTTTGTCGTCGACGAGTTTGTTGAAACGGACGATCAGTCCTTGCGCGTTGACCGTATCCGGAAAACTTTCGACGGTTTCCTTGGAAACTTCCACGTAAGGATGCAGCGGATAGCGGCTGCCTTCTTTGGAAACGACCGTCATGTCAAGTCCCATTTTCAAAGCATCTGGGTTGGACGAAGCAGATTTGCCGTCGCCCACATCCACTTTGTTCAATATCATGTAACCGTTGGAATAGAAAATGGAATCGCCGATTTTGATCTCGGCAGGTAGGAAACGCGCCGTGTCGGCTTCGGATTTGCGGTAAGCACTCACGTACACGAAAATATCCTTGTTCCAATAGTGCTCTTTGTCCGGATTGGCGCCCATGCCTTCCACACCTTTGTTGTTTTTGATCAAGTCGGGATGCAGCGTGAAATTGGATCGTTTTCCTTTTCCGTCAAAATCGATCTGGAAATACTGTTTGCGGTCGTAGCTATTGAGCGAATCGCCGACAAACGTGACGTCGTATCGTCCCATGTCGGTTTTCATGCCTTTGAAAAGCGTAATGTTTTCCGCCGGATCTTCGTCTTTTGTTTTTTCAAACAAACTGATTCCGGTCGTGTTGTTGCTCAATACTTTTTTGTTTCCGGAACTCAACAGCGAGCCGACCAATACCAGCGCAAATCCAATATGCGCCACCGACGCGCCGGCCGCATTTACCTTGCCGTTCAATACGATCCAGATGTAACCGATATTGGCAACGACGGCGTAAACCGCCATGAACAGCGCGACGTACAACGCCACCTGAAACGCAATACCATGGCTACGGTAATCTATTTTGACAAAAAGGCTGATCAACGTTGCAATCGCAATAGCGATCACGGTCGGCTGCAACAGTTTTTGGATCAAATATTTTTTAGGCGTGTCTTTATATTTCAAAAATTGTCCGACCGCGCTCAACAATCCAATAACGATCGCAATGAAAATCTGTACCTGGTTATACGAAAAAGTAGGATCGTCCGGTTTGGCTATATTGGTTCCAAATACTTTGTTGAAAATTGGGAAAGACGTTTTTCCAATAATGATAATCGCCGCCAAGAAAAGTACGAGCGAACCGATAAACATCCAAAACTCGCGGCTGTACGTGTTTTCTTCTTTTTGGATACTGGGAATATTTTTCAGACGAAGGAAGAAAAACACCATCGCCGGAACAAAAAACACCAATATAAACGAAATCAACTGCGCATCCATATCCGCGCCCGTGAAAGCGTGGACAGAGGTATCGCCCAATACGCCGCTGCGCGTCAAGTAGGTCGAATACAATATCAAGCTGAAACTCAATATGTAAAACAGGTACGTACTTTTCAAAGAATACTGCGTCTTGTTAAATACGAGATTGGTATGCAAACCCGCAACCATGACCAACCAAGGGACGAGCGAAGCATTTTCCACCGGATCCCAAGCCCAATAGCCACCGAAATTGAGACTTTCGTAAGCCCAAGCCGCACCCATCATAATACCCAAACCCAATATACCGCCGGAAAAACATGCAAACGGCAACGCCGATTTTGTCCAGGAATGGTCTTTGTTGATCAAGCCAGCAAATGCGTAGGCAAAAGGAACGACAGTCGACGCAAAACCCAAAAACAATATCGGCGGATGTATCACCATCCAATAGTTCTGCAACGTAGCGTTCAGCCCCGAACCGTCGCGGACAAAATTCATATAATCCGCTTTGATATTGCCGTCCGCGTCCTTGAACATCGGCGCCATATCAAACAAACCGTCCACTCGAGAAAGTATAAATGGATTGCTACCAATACGGATATTGTCGCCAAAATAAAGTCCCAATACCATCGTCGCCAGACAGACTTGCGCCAAACTGATAATCATCATCACCGGCGCTTCCCATTTGCCGCCGCGGCGGATCACCACCCAGCCCAATACGCAATGCCAGAAAGTCCAGAGCAAAAAACTACCTTCCTGCCCTTCCCAGAGGCAACTCAGCAAATATTCGGGTTGCAGGGTTTTGTCACTGTGCGTCCACACATATTTGTATTCAAACAAGTGCGCCGCCAGCATATAAATCAAAAGTGCAATCGTCGTGACGACCGCTATCGTTTCGAGCAAAAAGAACGAGCGGGCAAATTTTGTCCAACTCTTTTTCTCTTCTATATTGGAAAGCGCATTTGCCTTTCCAAAACTAAATGTCGCTAATAAAGAACTCACGAAAGACAATACGATCGCAAAATGTCCAATCTGTCCGGGAAGTAAATGTTCGCCTATATAAGTCATGCCTGTCTATAATGAGTGAGGAAAGAATCCGCGTTGCGGTTCGGGTTTTGCCAAAAACGGTTAAAGGCTCGCATTGAGGTTGTTGCGTGCCGCTTTGGGATCGTCTTTGTATTTGGAAGGACATTTGATCAATATGCCGCTTTGGTCGCGGATCTGGAACACGCCGTTTTCCATTTTTCCTTTCAATACGACGCGCTCGCTTTTTTCCATGTCTATGGGTTTTTCGAAATGGTAGACCACGTTCATGCGCGCGCCCAGCGTATCTTCGACCTGAAAAGCGAGAAAATTGGGATCCTTGACAGGATCATATTGCATGGAAGCCGTGTCCAACTTGGCAATCACCGTGACGGATTTGCCTGGTTTGGCTTTTGCGGAAGCAATGGTTTCGTACGTGGAAAAATTGCCTAACTGACTGATGAGCAATGCGATGACAACTGCAATCACCACCAATGCCACGATGTATATTTTTTTCATTTGCGACCAACATTAAAAGTGCAGCGCAAAATTACTTTAAAAAAAAGCAAAAGCCACACGAACCTATCCCAATGTTGTTAATATCAGGCCAATATTACAGTTAGATTACAATTGCGCCGATTATTCCATATCTTCCAGCACCTGTACGTTTCGGCTAAAGCTTTCTTCCAGGGAAATCAGCGTTTCGGTACGTTCAATGCCCTTGATGTTTTGGAGTTTTTCATGGAGCACGATCTTCAGTTCGGGAATGTCCTTGCACGCAATTTCGGCAAACATGCTGTAGTTGCCCGTCGTATAGTTGACGCGCGTCACTTGCGCAATCTGCTTGAGTTCGTCCGCAACTTGATTGTACAGGGAACTTTTTTCCAGAAAAATTCCAATAAAAGCGATAACATTGTACCCTAAAAGATGGGTGTCTACACTCAATCTTGTGCCTTTGACGACGCCTAGTTCCTGTAGTTTCTTCATACGCACGTGGATCGTGCCCCCGGAGACAAAAAGTCTCTTTCCCAAATCGGCATAGGAAATTTCGGCATTGTCCATCATGGATTGAATAATCTGGTAGTCCAGTTTGTCAAGATTCAATTTTGACATACTTATTGCGCTTTAAATTTACAAATATCTAACAAATATAATAAAATATTACACAATCATCAAATTATTAAAAAAAATATTGAAATATTTGCAATAAAACAGTTTGTCACCGTATATTTGCACTGTCGTAGTGACAAAGACAAGTTCTTAACAATGTGGGGTGATGAAATTTGGCAGACATACCCTCTCGTCTCGGGGGTGAGGATTCAGGGATAAACGATACATAGAGATCCGCAAGGGTCGCGGGGTTGACCACCTCATTTGTGTTTTGGCTAACTTCCTCGTGTAGGTTCGACTCCTACCCCTACAGCAACATAAAATCCCAAATGATTGATATTCAATTGTTTGGGATTTTTTTATTTTAATGTGGGGCAAATTGTGGGGCAAATTTAATCATTTTTGAAACATTGAATTACTGCTTTTGGGTATCCACTCGATTTTCCAAAAGTTCCATTAATCGTTTTGGAGGAAGGTAATTCGTTAGCTTTTCGCCTGTGTCGTAATTGATCCAATCCAACTCGTTTATATCAAATTCCCATTCCTCAGCATCATTACAAACAAACATTCCTTTAGCTTCAATACTTTTTTGGGGTAGATCAAACCCGAAACGATCAAATATCCGCTTTCCTTTCATCGCATGGAATATATTATTCAATGCCCCGGCATAGATAACACGGTCATCCGCTCCATTGCCTTTTTTGTTTATGTCAGGCTCAGTAAAGATCTTACTGCCATATTTTACGATTTCAATCAATGCAGCTTCTTTATCCTTAACAGGTACGGCAAGCTGTGCTTTTCTTGATACGTATGTATGTTTTTTTCCTCTTAGCCAAAGTTCCACCCATTCAGCAATCAATATATCCGCCATCGCTTTATTTTGGACAATTAGGTGCAAATGCGGATTGTAAGTTTTTTTTGACTGATTGAAATTGCATTCCAGCGATTTGATACCGACCAACAAAATTCCTTTTCCTCGTTCATACATATCTTTTGCGATTTCTATCTTTTATCAATTGGAACGCTCGCAAAACTTTCCTAATCATATACTCCAACCGATCTTCACCAAATGCTTTGACGGTAAGTGTAACAAAATATGGTTGCTCCCATTGCGCGATTATAGGCATATAACGATTAACAATATCCGCTTTCCTAATGGCATTGCATGAGGAACAAAATCTATTTTTACAATATTTTCCATATAGTCTGCCATTGGTTGTGTGTATTCTGCTTTGGCAATGGTAGGTGCTCCAATAGCTTTTAGTTAGAATATCCTCTCCCATATTTTTTTCAGCATCCACCAAAGAGAGGGTCATTTTTTGAGTAATGATTTTGCGTTTCCCTTTTCCTTTCAAAGCCTTACCATTGCTAAGGTCTGAGCCATTTCCCTGCAAAACAATTCCTTTTCCTGTCCCACTTTGTGCTAATGTATCTACGTTCGCTGGCACGTATGGAACGAACCCTTTGCAACAACTCTTTAAAATAATCTTTCCCGAAAACTGCTTGCCCTTGTTTCAGGCGGTCATCGTCCAATACAAAACCTTTTACGATATACTCTTTTAACGTATTGGTTGCCCATATTCTAAACTGTGTCGCTTTGGACGAATTTACCCTATAGCCTACGGATATGATGGCATCAAGATTATAATAATTGGTTTTGTATTTTTTCCCATCGGCGGCAGTTGTTTCCAAAATGGAAATAACTGAATCGTTATCCAATTCCTTTTCTTCAAAAATATTAGTGAGATGCTTGCTTATTGCAGGCACATTCACCCCAAACAAATCTGCCATTGCCTTTTGGGTAAGCCATATTGTTTCTCCTTCCAACAATACATCTACCCGCACCTGCCCCGATGGAGCGGTATATAGAATAAATTTACTCAATTCGTTTTCCATTATTCTGCTTTCTTTTATACTTTCAAAAAGCCAAATTCATAAATCATTGGTTGTAACTTTTCCGTTAGTTTTTTATAAGCATCTTCAAATGGTTTGAAATTAACAGGAATATAGTCACCGCTTGCATTTCGCGCCAGCAATGCTTTACGTACTTGATACCAGCCTACATCCGCGCGATTGAGTTTAAGTTCTTCGCGAACCGCCGTAATATCTGTCTGAGAGAAATAGGCTTGCCACAACTTTTTACCTTCTTCCAATACGGCATTTGATTCCTCGCTAAAAGTCTTATCCGCCATGTATTGAACCATGCTTACTGTAACTTTTAAGTCCCAATGCCTTGATATAAATATCTTTTACATCTTCCTCTGTGCGGGCTTGGGACAACTTATCAAATAGTGTCATGCTTAGTACTTCTTAATTTCTACATTCAGTTGCAATATATCCGATCGTTTTACATTTCCAACAAGGATTGCAAAACGAAAAATATATTACCCGACGAATATACCGATAGGCTAGGCTTTTTCCAATAAAAGATTTGTTTGACAAAATTGCAAACCGTAACTTTACACTTTACAAACAGTTCTTTGACATGATAGAAAGTATCAAACACAAAGGTTTGAAACTGTATTGGACGAAAGGAGATGGCTCGAAATTACCGCCGGAAAGATTATCGACCATAGCCCGCATCCTTGACGTTTTGGACCGTGTAAAGCAAGTGCCTAAAGACTTCGAGGCTTTTAGAAATTGGCGAATCCATTCACCAAAAGGAGACCTGAAAGGTCATTGGAGTTTAGACGTAAGCGGAAATTTTAGGATCACATTTCTGTTTGTCGATGGTAATGCCGAAATTGTTGATTATCAGGACACACACTAGTAAACATTAGTTCTTTAACCTTGTAAAAGGCTCAACCAATATGAATAGTTTAAAAAAAGCCAATAGTTTTCCATTGATTCATCCCGGCACGATATTAAAGGAAGATGTTTTGGAAGCAAGAAACTTAACCGTAACAGCCGCAGCGGATTATTTGCAGATTAGCCGTCCTATGCTTTCCAATATACTTAATGGTAGAGCTGCTATAACAGCATCCATGGCAATAAGAATCGCAGCGGTATTTGGCGGCACTCCCAATATTTGGGTAGATCTTCAGTCAGCATATGATCTGAGAAAAGCCGAAATAGAGTTTGCTGCCCATCCGATTGAATTTCAAAGTATCGCTTAGGCACTTACAATTAGTCTTAACAAAAAAAGGGTTGCACCATGTGTAACCCTTTTTCAATAAAAGATTTGTTTGCCTACAAATTGAATTGAGAAAACGTTTTTTTAACCTATTTTTTTCCATTTATATTTATCTCCCGCATTCAAAACTAATTCAAGCAACGCACTAGGAGTATTGATACCATAGTTCAAACGAATCGATTGGTATTCCTCTTTTGTTAAATGGTATTTGACACTATAAAAACCATCCATGTTGCCATAATGCCCATAAGGGCGTAATCTATAGTCCAATCTTTGATAGCCGGGATATGCGTCAGTTGCCCCTGTAATGACACAAAAACTAAGAGGCATATGCATAACATAATCTTCCCAATAAACAATATCTCCATTTTCTAATGGGGCGGTTTGCTTATCTAATCTATGATAAATTGGAAATGCTTTCTCTATAAAATCTCTAGTGTGTATTTGATATTCATATAACGCCGCTTCAAATTCGCTATTCATTTTTTTAATTTCCCGAATGGTGGACTCGGGTTTGTTCGCTAGATTTTTAGCGTCAAAAACACTATCAAAAAGATGGGACTTGACAGCTTTGGTATATGTTTTTATTTCTAAGAAATTAGCCCAAACTCTATATTGAGCATTTTCCACTTTCTCTCCAATATAGAGTTTAGTTTTTCCTGTAAACGGTATGGCTTCGGGTGTATTTATTCTTACTAAAAGATGTTTCTTCCCGACAAATTCTAATATAGTACCGCGTATATCGGGGAATTCCTTTTTGTCCAATTCTTTTGGTGTTGGCAACCATACATTATCCCCGACCGAGAGAATTATTCCATTTTTGTCTGTTGGATGTTTGTGCAGCATATATTTTTTAAAAATGGGAACAGCCCCCGATGGCATATGACACATCGTCCTCTGTTCCCGGTACGTATCCCCACGTAGAGGATTCTATTCCGAAATAACAGCATCAATCAAGTTTACTGATTCGTTTCGGCCTGAAACGAAGATATTGAATAATTCGATTAACATTTACGTTAAATGATTTAGAATCAATATTAATCCTTTTTCAATCATTAATCCGTTGCTAATAATCTTTGTAACGAAATCCTATGTTTGTGTTTTCGGTTGTAATGCTCACCTTTATACATCCAACAATTACAGGGATTCCCGGTTGTTCTTAATGCGTTTGTATTGGGTACAATTCCATCCGTTACTTTGTCCATACTATATAGTTTTACGCGCCTATGGTATTTTCTCGTTTTTATTTCTTGACGCAACGCTTTGTTTTTCATAAAAGTTGTTTTAGTAAGTAACTATCTATCAATGTAAAGTTATAATCATTTATTAAACATGAAATAATTAAGGCAAAAGAAATACTGATTTTACCGCTTTTAGATTTTCGGGTTTGCCAAATGCTTTGACCATCGCATTTTCTTTTCGCTCATCCGTAACTTTCACGTAACGTGCAAAGCTCTTGTATGTGGTATGTCCAGTCAATGTCATTACTTCCTGACTTGCAACGCCTTTTTCCAATAGCAATGTCGTAAAAGTCTTTCTACCTACGTGCATGGTCATAAAATCGTATTTGGGTGCGCTTTGTCTATCCATTTTTGCCCCATAATTACGCACTTTCTCAATAGGCGTGTTAATACCTGCTAGCTTGCCAATCCCTTTCAGATATTCGTTGGATTTCTGTCCGCTCATTATAGGCAGCGGTTGTAATTGTTCCTTGTATTTTTCCAATATGGCGAAGGATAATGCGTTCAATGGAATATCCAAATTTTGCCCCGTCTTAACACAGGTCTTTTTGATTTTCATTGCTTGTACGTGTTCACGTTTCAGATCCTTAATATCCGAAAAGCGCAAACCTGTAGCACAACTGAAAAGAAATAAATCTTTAACCTTATCCAACGTTTTGTGGGTAATTTTTAGATCTTTTGTTTGACCGCTTTCCATTTTTTGCATGATCACATATTCTTTCGGATTGCTCAGATCTATATCAATGATTGCTTGCAACTCATCCTGTGTCAATGCAATTACTTCTATCTCTCTATCTTTTTTCACATTTGGCACAAAATCCAAATACTCAGGATTAACAGCCATTTTGTAATCAATGCGGGCGGACTTCAATGCGGTTTTGAGAATGGAAAAAAGTTTGACAATCGTTGCACTTGACAATTTCTGCTTATCCAACAAAAAAGACTTTCAAGATTTCATTTGGCAATTGTCAAATCTTGAAAGGTGAGTTGTTGGTCAAACTCTGATAGGTGGAAACGGATATTGGTATAATTACAGATTGTTTTTGTCCTTTTGGCGTTTTTGTTATCATTAATATATTGCTCCAAATAATCGGATAGATAAATATTGAGGCCTTCCTTTTTCGTGGTTGGCTTGTGCGCTTCATTATAGGCATAAATGACCATTTCTGCGCTGTAGGTAATTTTATCTAATTGGAAACGTTTCTCAATATCCTTGATCTCATTTACAACGGCATCCAATTTATCATTCATTTCCTCTACGTCCTGAGCCATTGGCAATTTGTAAAAATCCACATGGGACAAAATCCTTGCAGCGGTGCGCTTATCCAAATAAATGACTTGCTGGTTTGTATTCTTTTTCTCATGCTGTCGACCTGATAATTCAGTCTAATAGGAATACATCCTGTTTTATCTTTTCGATAAGTATTTAGTTCAAAATAGAAAGTCGAATTTGCCATAACACATGATTATTTCACAATAATAATATACCCAAAAATGTGGGGCAATTTTTTGTTATTTTATTTTTAGCTCGTTTTACCTGTTCTTAGTTAATTAATTGATTATCAATATTTTTCACATAAACCAAATATCTATAATTTAAGCTAAAATACAAAGGTGTTCTTACTACTCCTACAGAAACTTTAAATCCCATTCGATTGATTATCAACTGTTTGGTATTTTCTTTATTTTCATGTAGTGCAAATTGTAGTGCAAATTATCCCATTTTGGCTGCAAAAATTCCGTAAACATACAGTTACCATCCAACCTCTAATATTAGAGCTGAGTTCTCCTCTTTTTATGGACTTGCAAAAGTCGATTGTCTGTCGCATACACATACGCGCGTAACTGTCCTGTAATTCTTCATAAAACCAGAATATGTACCATCAGCAATCTTAACACAATGCCGAAACTCAATTTTTGATTTGCTGTATAAAGGATACGAGGAAGAACGAGCAAAAATTATGCGCAAGTCAGGCAAAGTATCAGCGTTTGACAGCGAAAATTTAATGTTTGGTCTCATCAAACAAGTTTTAGCTGATGAGAAGTTTTTAAAATATGATGTTCTTCTACATTTCCCAATCAGACAGCTTATCAAAGATTTTTCCAAGTTAGATGAACAAGAAACTAAATATGCTTCAAACCCATTGACACATTTGGACTTTTTGATTTACAATAAACTTAGCAAAAGTCCTGTTCTTGGCATTGAGGTTGATGGCTTTGAATTTCACAAAGACGGAACAATGCAAGCCGACAGGGATAAAATGAAAGACAGAATTTTGGACAAGTTCAATTTCCCTCTCTTGCGTTTTAGGACAAATGAAAGCAACGAAAAGGAAAAATTAACGAACAAATTAAATAAATTACAAAACACAAAATAGAATTTGGGCGAACCGCCAAACTTTAGCCTCCTCCGAATCTCCCCCCAAAAAACAACAAAGCGTTTGGAAAAATCCAAACGCCTTGTCTATCATTAAGTTTCTAAAAAACTATTTAGAAATCAAACCAGCAAAGTGGTGAACCGTGCGAACCAACTGGCTTACATAGCTCATTTCGTTGTCGTACCAGCTAACAACTTTTACTAATTGTTTGTCGCCGGCGCTGATAACTTTCGTTTGCGTAGAGTCAAACAAAGAACCGAAGTGCATACCTACGATGTCGGAGCTTACGATTTCGTCTTCGTTGTAACCGAAGCTTTCATTGCTAGCCGCTTTCATCGCTGCGTTTACTTCTTCCACGGTAACTTTTTTGCTGACAACAGCGATCAATTCAGTAGAAGAACCTGTAATAACAGGAATACGCTGTGCACCACCGTCCAATTTGCCCTTCAATTCCGGCAAAACCAAACCGATTGCTTTAGCTGCACCAGTAGAGTTAGGAACGATGTTAGCCGCTGCCGCACGCGCACGACGCAAGTCACCTTTTGGATGAGGGCCATCTAACGTGTTTTGGTCGTTTGTATAAGCGTGGATAGTCGTCATGCTACCAACTTCGATAGTGAACGCATCGTTCAAAGCCTGAGCCATTGGCGCAAGACAGTTCGTCGTACAAGACGCACCGCTGATGATCGTTTCGCTACCGTCCAATATATTGTGGTTAACGTTGTAGACGATTGTTTTCATTTCACCTGTTGCAGGCGCAGAGATAATAACTCTTTTCGCACCAGCTTTGATATGCGCTTCCGCCTTTTCGGCTGAAGTGAAGAAACCAGTACTTTCGATGACAACATCTACATCGTGCTGTCCCCAAGGGATCAACGCTGGGTCTCTCTGTGCGTATATTTTAACGGCTTCACCGTTGACGACGATGGCGTCTTCGGTATGTTTTACCTCTCCGTCAAAACGACCTTGTGCGCTGTCATATTTCAGCAAGTGAGCCAAGGATTTAGGGTCAGTCAAGTCGTTGATTGCAACAACTTCAATCCCTTCCATGTTGTATATCTGTCGGAAAACGAGACGACCGATACGTCCAAAACCATTAATAGCAACTTTTACTGTACTCATTATTAACGTTATTGATTGAAAAATTAGTAGGCGAATTTACAGATATTAAATTGAATCAGTCACTAATTTTTCTTTTTTTCAGTTGAAAAAGACCGACGCCAAAAATATTTATAATTTTTTCTGAAATTTTTTGCCTCAAAATTTTGCCAATTCAAAACTTTGCGTACTTTTGCACTCCCCAATCGGGTATGGAGCGTTGGTCAAGGGGTTAAGACACCTCCCTTTCACGGAGGAATCACGGGTTCGATTCCCGTACGCTCTACAAAGGAAAGGTTTAAAAGTTGCAAAGGCGCTGAGTATCAACTCAACGCCTTTTGTGTTTTTAGGCTTTTGCAATTTGTGTCAAAGAACAGGTTGTTTCTTACCAGAAAGGAAAACAACCTGTTTTGTTTTTGTCCCACAGCATCCCCTAACGGGAGGCATCTGCGGAAAAAGACACCCATCTTCAAATCTTCAAATTCCCAAATATTCAAATCTTCCTCAATATCCCGCCACGCTGTCGTCTCCACGCGGATCGGAAGCCGACAATAGTTTTCCGTCTTTAAATTCCACGATCTCGGTTCTGCCAATAGCGCCTCTTTGCTGAATCGTATAACCCATTTTTCTTAGCGCATCCAATACTTTGGCGTCAAAACCTTGTTCAACATACAGAATATCCGGTGCCCATTGGTGATGAAATTTCGGTGCGGTTATCGCCGATTCGATATCCATTTTGTAGTCGACGACGTTGACGATGCTTTGGATCACCGAAGTCGGAATCGTCGTTCCTCCCGGCGTACCGACCACCAAAAACGGCTTGCCGTCTTTCATCACCAGCGACGGACTCATCGCACTCAGCATTCGTTTATTGGGCGCAATAGCGTTTGCATCGCCGCCAACCGCGCCGTACATATTGGGAACGCCAGGCTTGACACTGAAATCGTCCATTTCGTCATTCAGCAGAAAACCCGCGTTTCCCGCCACTGTTTTACTGCCAAAATGATTGTTGAGCGTCGTCGTGACTGCAACCATATTGCCGTATTTGTCCGCAATACTGATATGCGTCGTTTGTTCACTTACGGGAATATTGCCAGCGTTGATCAATATAGATGCAGTTGCCGAATCGGGATTAAAATCGCTCATGCGCTGCATTAAATAACGCGAACTCATCAACGCGGAATCCGGCACTTTCCAAAAATCAGGGTCGCCCATGAATTTGGCACGGTCGGCAAACGAGCGCCGTTCCGCTTCCGCCATCAGATGAACGGAAAGCGGCGAATGAAATCCCATATCCGAAACCGGAAACGGCTCGATCATGCGCAGTACCTGCGCCAATATCAAACCGCCACTGCTGGGCGGCGGCGTGCTGATCACGTCGTAGCCGCGATATTGGAACGTCAACGGAACGCGCTCTTTGGCATCATAATTTTTCAAGTCATCCAACGTGATTATACCACCGCCGCGCTTCATTTCTTCTACAATATATTTGGCGGTTTTTCCCTCGTAAAAACCTTTCGCGCCGTCTTTTTGGATGCGTTTCAAGGTTTCGGCCAGGTCTTTTTGGAACAAAGTATCGCCTGCACGCCATTCACCTGTATCTTTTACAAAAGCGATTTTTTTCGACGTATTGTATTGGACAAAATCCGCGCGGTCGGCATTCAGCCCGCGGGCTTCGTTTTCGGACAATACAAAACCGTTTTCCGCCAAGTCGATTGCCGGCTGGATCAATTCGGAAAAAGGAAGCTTGGCATAAGGCAAGGTTTTGAACAAACCAGCAACTGTTCCCGGCACGCCGACGGAAAGATGTCCGTTCTGTGATTTTTCCAATAGCGGATTTCCCTTTTTGTCCAAATACATGTCGCGCGTTGCGTGCGAAGGTGCTTTTTCGCGAAAGTCGAGCATGGTCGACGTATTGGACGCAGCAATCCGCGCCGTCATAAATCCGCCACCGCCAATATTGCCCGCACCGGGATACACCACCGCTAAAGCCAACTGCGTCGCGATCGCCGCATCGAAGGCGTTTCCACCTTTTTTCATCACCGCTACACCGACCTGCGCCGCCAAAGGATGCGCGCACGCGACCGTTCCGTTTTCGTATATCCCGGTACGCTTGATTTCATAGTGGTAAGGATCAATTTCCAAATCTGCACCAACGATATGCCCCTGCGCGGATGACGGACGCGCAAACCCAATACACGCCGCAATCGCCAACAAAATTTTTGCTTTCATAAACCTGTTTTTTTTCCTAATTTCCAACCGCAATGCAGCAAATTAAGAATAATAACTTTTTGCATACAATCTAAATTGTATTTTAGCCGAAAAATAAGAGGAGGTTATGGAAAATAACAACATTGAACAAGGATACGTAAAGACAACCATACGTTCTCAGGTTGCCTATATTGAATTTTACCACCCTAAAGGAAACTCTTTGCCCGGCTCACTTTTGCAAAGTTTGGCCACAGCGATACAGACCAGCGGCAACTCAGACGACGTGAGAGTAATACTGTTGCGCTCGATTGAGCACGACGTGTTCTGTTCGGGTACACTTTTGGAAGAATTGATTCCGATGCAGACCGAAGCGGACGGTTACAAATTTTTCATCGGCTTTGCGCAGGTTATCAATGCGATGCGCAAATGTCCTAAATTCATCGTCGTAGAAGTCCACGGCAAATGCATCGGCGGCGGCGTCGGGCTCGTCGCGGCGGCGGACTACGCTATTGCTATGGAAGGCGCAGAAATCAGATTGAGCGAATTGTGTATTGGGTTTGGCCCGTTCACGATCGGGCCCGCGATCCAACGCAAAATGGGTCTTTCTGCATTCAGTCAATTGGCTATCGACGCACACATGTGGCGCAGTGCGGACTGGGCACGCCGTAAAGGTTTGTATGCCGAATTGCATCCGAACAAAAGAAGCATGGAAGATTCCATCAACCGCCTGACAAGCTCTTTGGCGCAGGTCGATCCTAAAGTGGCGGCCGAACTGAAAAAAGACCTTTGGAAAGGTACGGAAGATTGGGATGAAATGCTGGCGGAAAAAGCCAAAATAAGTGCACGCTTAGTCGTGATGGACCAAGCAAGAGAATATTTGGACAAAATGAAGAAAACCGTATTGTTCTAAATTGCATATTGACAAAATCAGCCTTTTTGAATTTCTATATTGGAAGACAAAAGGCTGATTTTGCATTTGATGGGGTTAAGCGAAAAGTAAAAAGGCAAAAACAAAAAAGCCTACCTAGTAGATAATCGTTTTTTTTTACAATACTATACATTGAAAAAATTTCTAGTCATACAAACCGCATTTATCGGCGACGTCATATTGGCGACCGCGCTGATAGAAAAGCTGCATGACTATTTTCCCGATGCGCATATTGATTTCCTATTGCGAAAAGGCAACGAAGGACTATTAAAAAACCATCCTTTTTTGCATAGTGTATTAGTTTGGGACAAGAAAAACGGCAAATACCAAAGCTTGTTCAAACTTATAGGACAAGCGCGAAAAACGCAATACGACGCGATTGTCAACGTCCAACGTTTTGCGGCAACGGGTATGCTGACGATATTTTCGGGGGCAAAAACGACTATAGGATTTGATAAAAACCCGATGAGTTTTGCTTTTTCAAAAAAGATCAAACATATAGTCAGTACGGTAGAAAGTCCAATACATGAAATCGTGCGTAATCAAGCATTGATTGCGTCATTGACTGATAATATTCCGGCAAAACCTAGACTATATCCATCCGAAAAAGATTTTGAAAAAGTCGCGCACTATAAACAGCAGGACTATATCTGTATTGCGCCCGCTTCCGTCTGGTTTACCAAACAATACCCTAAAGAAAAATGGGCGGAGTTTATATCTGCACTTTCCCATAAAACAATCTATCTATTGGGCGGAAAGGACGACAAACAACTAGGTGACAATATCATAGCGCTAAGCAATAGCAGCAATACTATAAAAAATCTCGCGGGCGAACTGAGTTTTTTGGAATCGGCAGCTTTGCAAAAAGACGCCACCATGAACTATGTCAACGACTCAGCGCCGATGCACATTGCGTCTGCGATGAATGCGCCGACAACAGCCATATATTGCAGTACGATACCTGCATTCGGTTTTGGACCACTTTCGGACAAAAAATTTATAGTCGAAACGCTAGAAACACTAGACTGCAAACCTTGTGGTCTGCATGGGCAAAAAAGCTGCCCAAAAGGGCATTTCAAATGCGCACTGACGATACGGAAAGATCAATTAACAAACACACTATCCTAATATCCTATTATGTTTTTTTCCAAAATAAAACCGAAGCACATCTTAATCTGTAGAAACGACGCTCTTGGGGATACGATCCTCGCTTTACCTTGCTGTGGTATTATCAAGCAATACTATCCAGACGTTGAGATTAGTTTTTTGGGAAGAAACTATACGAAAGATATTATAGGACTATGCGAACATATTGACCACTTTGTCAACTTCGACGAAGCCTTCGGGCTAGAAGACAACACATTACGGGATTTTTTTCAACAACAGCATATTGACACGGCAATACATTTAAGAGCCGAACAGAATACAGCTCAATTCATCCAACGGACAGGCATCAAATACCGCGTAGGAAATCTCCATTATTCCAAACATCTTAAGACATGCAATCGTTTTGTTTCTTTTGGAAAAAGCAAATCAGGCCTAAACGAAGCACAACTAGATATTAAAATGCTAGGGGCGATCGGCATCAAGGATGTACCGTCCAGGAGCGAATTGCCCAACTATTACGGCATCCGAAAGAAACCCTGCCTGGACGACAAATGGAAACCTTTTTTGTCCAAAGAAAAAATGAACATTGTTATCCACCCTATGATGACAGGCCACGAAAGAGAATGGGGCACTGATAATTTTTCTAAACTCATAAATCTTCTGGGAACGACTGACTATCATTTTATCATCACAGGATCCAAAGAAGAAAACAAAGTGTTGCAGCCTTGGCTGTCTAGTCTGGACAATAACATTGTTGATCTTACCGGAAAGTTGAGTCTCACGGAACTACTCGCACTTATTGCGCACGCCGACGGGCTTGTGGGCGGCAGCACTGGCCCTACCCATATTGCAGGGGCAATGGGCATACACGTACTAGGACTTTATACCAATAGAGCTACACAGGATGCCGGCAGATGGGGACCAATTGGCAGGTTGGCGGAAACGCTATCTTGCGACAATGAATTAGTATCAACAATCCCACCTGAGAAAGTAGCCGACGCCATTCGCAAATGGCAGAAACAATCTTAGCGTTGCTGTTCTTTGTCCAGTTGGCGAAACTGTTTATATCTCAACAATGATCAAACCTAGTGGTGTATTAATCTGTCAGGACGATGCTATTGGAGACGTACTATTGTCGTTGCCTTTGTGCGCACTCATCAAAAAACATTTACCCAATACAAAAGTTTTCTTTTTAGGGAAACCATACACACAACCGATCATCGAGTTGAGCCCCAAGGTATTGTTAATTTTATATAGTTTTTCTATTTTTGTAGAAAAAATGGATTGTCCAAAATGTAAAAGCAGCGGCCATAATAAGGACGGCATAGTTAACCGTAGGCAACGCTATTTGTGTAAGCAATGCGGTTATCGTTATACGGCAGCAAAGAAATCCGACGTAAAATCAGCGGAAACAAAGCGACTGGCTTTGGAAATGTATCTGGAAGGGTTGGGCTTCAGGGCAATTGGGAGAATATTGAAAATCAGCTATGGGACGGTCTATCAATGGGTAAAGGAATGGGGAAGCAAAGTGGAACTTCCGAAAAGCGAAAATCCCGTGGCCGTAATGGAACTGGACGAGATGCACACTTATGTCGGATCAAAAAAA
>Ga0154006_1000028_pt1 | contig 72673 bp, 60 predicted proteins | sample TSFL090MetaG_FD_104747 | JGI IMG/M metagenome (GOLD analysis project Ga0154006, IMG submission 104747) | Attine ant fungus gardens microbial communities from Florida, USA - TSFL090 MetaG | ecosystem: Host-associated > Fungi > Mycelium > Unclassified | place: USA: Florida, Wakulla State Forest...
CAATGATATTGATTTAAAAAGGCTGAATGAAAAAACAACAAAAAAAGGTTTGAAAATTAATTTCGGTAAATATTATGGGGCAACAGAGAATATTCCAAACAATACCCGGATGGGCTTTGCCAGCTTAAATGTTGAGGAACAGGAAAAGATTGTTAAAATCTTGAAATCCTGTATGTAAAGGATGTTGGATAATCTGCATCATTTTTTCAATTCGCTCAATGTTAATTCGACCGCTTCTGTATTGCTTTTCGGATTAAAACCAAATGCCTTGTTGAACTTAGTGCTATCAAAAAAGTAATCCCTATCATATTGATACTTCCTCTGTATTTATCAAGTCCGCAGAAAAGAGAAAATCCGTATCGTTTATCTTTTTTGGATTTCGGCTCACAAGTTTGATTTTATCTGTAAATTGTTTTAAGGCTTTGGCTAATTCTGTTCCGATTGCTCCGCCTGCTCCTAATATAGTTTGCATAATTTGTTGTATTAATTTTAGACAAAAGTATCTCAACAATTTACTTTAGGCAAGTATGTACTTTTTAGTATCGTACGAACCAAAAAGAATGTAATATTGATAATGAGTTAATTATAATGGAAAATAAATCAGAAATTTGTTCGCCAAGCTGTTCCGTTGATTATGCTTTTAAGCGTATCGGTGGAAAATATAAGGGGAGAATACTTTGGTACTTGTATGAACACGAGCCTTTACGTTATGGTGCTTTAAAACGGATTTTATATGATGTTACCACCAAAATGCTAACCCAAACTTTGCGAGAACTGGAAGCCGACAACCTTATTAATAGAAAGGTTTATCACGAAGTACCTCCCAAAGTAGAATATTCTTTAACTGAAACAGGAAAAGAGTTAATTCCTTTTATAGATTATCTTCGACAATGGGGCGATAAACAAATTGAGAAAGAGAACAGTAAACTTTGAGACTATTATATAAACTCCATCGTAAAAAAAATATGCTATGGTTTGGGGTTTATAGTCGTAAGTAATTTGCTTAGGTACAATATTGCAATTGCTGATGCAATAGTTAGACATAGGTTGGCAAGGCTCAAATTAAACATGTGTTCGGGAGGAAATATGTTAATTATTGCGAACGTTATTACTGATACAAATATATAAACCACCCCGCCAGTAAAACCACCGGACATAGCTGCGTAGGAAGGAAAGCGACTTAAGCAATAAATAAAAAGATTGTTGTAGGTATAGCCTGTGTTCATTTGTATGATAAATGCAAAAGCTATCAGCGTTATAATACCTGGCATTAAAATACTAATCACTAACATACATATTGAAATTCCAAATTGAATTGAAATATTGATATTTAGTTTATTGTGCAAAGGTCTTGAAATGGTTCTTTTACTTATCAAGCCACCAAACAACCATGCAAATCCTAAAGCCAGTGAGCAATAGCCAGATGTCACCGAGTTCATTTGAAAAGTATTTTCAATGATGAAAGACCCCGTGAGATTATACATCATTACAATGCTATATGTAAAACTTAAAATGGCTATTCCTACAATAAAACTTTTGGTTTTGAGCATAGTACCATAGATACGCAACATATTCTGAACACTTAATTTCACCGGTTCCCTAAGAGTTTCCTTTCCAAAAATTAAATCTAATACTGCACAGATTAGGACTAAACCGCCTAACAGATAGAAATTTGATTGCCAGCCAAAAAATTGTTGAAGATATCCGCCAATAAACGGGGCGGTGATGGGACCAACTGACCAAATTATTGTAAATAGACTTAAATAGTGCTTTAGCTTTTTTCCTGAATATACATCCACAAAGTATGCCCTCTTTGCGACTATTACCGTAGCTGCTGTAATGCCCTGAATAACACGCATAAATTGGATAAATTCAATTTTTACACTTACAGCAATCAAAAAACTTGCAACGCTGAATAAAAACATTGCAATTAGACCTATCCTAAATCTTCCAAAACTATCCAAAAAGCTACCGATAAATATCTGAAATAAGCCATAACTAACCAGAAACAAGGTCAATGTAGATTGCACTTCCAGTTCAGAGGTAGCTAACTGTGTTGCCATACTTGGCATTGACGGCACGTAAATATCAGTTGCAAAACCTGAAAGTGGGAGAAGAGAAAATGCTATCCACGTTGAAATACGTGTATCTTGTTTCGCAGAGGGCTGAATGTCATTCATTAAATTATCACTTATCGTTTATTAAGTCAAATGTAACCAATATAGCGTTGCGAGCATTAAAAAACCTTCTCCTAATTTAGAATATTCGCTTACACCACTTGGTGAAAAATTAGTAGACGTTCTTTGGAAATTGAATGATTGGGAAAAATTTCTGCTTGAAAGAAATAACAATTAATAGGCTGTATTCCGTTTTTGATAATTACCTATGATTAGTATTCAGATTGCTCATTTTCCAAAATAAATCAAAGGCTTATTCACTCCAAGGTGAATGCAGGATGCAATCGCAGAAGTTCTTTCTTTTGAAATTAGGTATCATAAATGCGCATACATCTGCCTTGATATTACCGAAAGTGGTTTCTGTTTTGTGTTCAAACCCACCAAAAAATGTAGGGATGATTTTCTTTTTGAAGTCATTTCTTGGAAAAGCCTTTACGATGTCGTGTCTGTGTTCCTCACTTAAATGCTCATAGCCTTCACCCATAACATCTAACCCTACGCCTGAATACATTAGGGCAACCTCATTTTCTTTATGCTCTGCGATGCCAATAGTGGTATGCAAAGCAATGGTGTCCCAAACCAATTGAAGTTTATCTTGTGCCACTCCGTGGCTTTTCAGGAAGTCACGGGCTGCATTGGCTCCGTCCACTTCAAAACGTAGGTCTGGACTGCTGTAATGGGAAACAAGCCCAAGGTCGTGAAATACCGAAGCTACATACAATAGTTCTGTATCATGCGCCAGATTTTTTCGCTGTGCGTTCAAAGAGGAAAATATGAAAACTCGCAGGGAATGGTTATAGATAAATTCCGTGCCATGCTCCAACAAAAGCTCTGTGGCTTGTGTAGCAATTATGCTGTCCGGGATAGTGATACCGGCTACCTTTTTTAAACGATTTACTGACATAATGAAAATATTTTTTTACAAATTTATTTTCATCTTCGGTCGTCAGGAATATCAATAGCTACGTTTGAGATGTCAAAATCTACCTCATATTCCGATATTTATAAATTGATTGCGGTAATCGGCAGGTGATATGTTTGTATTCTTCTTAAAGAAGTGGCTAAACTGTTCTGGCGTATGAAAGTTAAGTTCGTAAGCAATTTCTTTCACAGGGCTGGAACTGAATTGTAAAGACCGTTTTGCTTCGGCTACAATCTGACCGTTGATAATTTCCTTTGCATTAATACCACTGCATCTTTTGCAAAGTTCACTAAGTCTACGGGCTGTAATATTCAGCATTTCCGCATAATCATTTACGGAATGGCAGCTACGAAATTGTGCACTAAGCAGCTCCATAAACTTTCGGTATAATAGATAATCCTGACTATCAAAAGTGGCTTCTTCCGTAATTTTTACATTCGCCAGTTTAATCATAATGATTTTGAGATAAGCTGCCACTGCATCCATTTGGTTGAGGTATTGTGGCAATTCATATTCTTTCAGGAGTGTGTTGCATAAAAATGAAAGCTCGCTCAACTCAACATTATTCAGTTGCAGCCGTTGATTCGCAATTGCGTTATTGAACAATACTGCTTTACAATTGCTGGCACTTCTTGGGGTGTTATCCCAAAAACAATCACCGAAGGAAATAACATATCCCGTAATCACAGGAGAATTTCCAAACTTATAAACCTGTCCCTTGGACATCAAAAACACTTCATGGCTTCTTATCTCAAATATCCTATTGTCAATAGTAAGTTTTCCTGTCCCACTTTCTACCAATAATATACGATGATAGCTAAGCCTTCTGAAAGCGGTGTCCATAATACATTTTTCAAGCCGTTCTGTCGAAAAAGAGTTGGGTATGATTGGTTCTGCAAATGTCTCTCGTACTGATTTCATTGCATAAGAGTTTTTATTTCCCATTTGATAGATAGAAGACCACAAGAATAGGTATTGGTTTACGGTTATGCCATATCAAAAACTACGAAACGGATGTTAAAATTTACGATGGCAATGTATCAGTATTTGATGACAGCCGTGAACTCAACCTCCAACATTACATCTGCCCTGAAAAGCTGCTTTACCTCTACCGATGTCTGTGCCGGCGGTTGTGTAGTGTCAATGTATTTATTCCTTATTGTTCTGAATGCAGGAAGATTTGAAATATCGGTAAAATAGTTGTTCAGTTTGACAATATTCCTCATGCTTCCACCGGCATTTTCCAGCTTCTTTTGAATGCCGGAAAAAATGTACTCTGCCTGTTGTTCAAAATTTCCGACACCAACGGTATTGCCATCTTTATCCAATGCTAACTGACCCGAAAAGACAAGCATTTTGGCAGTTCCCAATTCAATTTCCACACATTCGGAATAGTCAAACTGTGAAATCTCGTGATGCTTTACCATACTGTTTTTATTTGATTTTTGTTTTATAATAATAACCCGTAATGCAAATAATAATATATGTCAAATCTACGAAAATTAGGCTCGGAAACAATTCTCCTGAATCAGGAGGGACTCTAAGACGCTTAGTGCAAAGGAGTTGTTCATCATTTGGGCAACTCCTTTGTTTATACAATACGATTACCGCCGTCTTCCCGGTCTTTTGCTTACGCTAAACTTGGCGCAAAGCCAAATTCTTTTTTGAAAGAAAAAGAAAAATGAGAAAGGTTCTCAAATCCTAAATCCAAATAGATGTCGGAAGCTGTTTTACCTTTTTGTGTTATTAAATAGTGTGCTTCGTGTAACCGTTTTTGTTGTAACCATTGTCTTGGAGATGTGCCAAAGGTTTTCTGAAAATCTCTTTTGAAAGTGGCAAGGCTTCTACCCGTGAGGTAAGCGAAGCGGTCAATATGCACATTGAAGCGATAGTTCTTGTTCATAAAGGCTTCCAAATCTATTTTGTGCGGTTCCGAAAAATCGAATAAAGTATCTTTTAGGATTGGGTTATATTCCAGAAGAAGCATCAATGCCTCTTTCTGTTTGATCCTCAAAAGTTCCGTTCTCTTTTCGTCGTTTAATAATACTGAATAATTCAGCAAAGACTGCATAAATGAGGAAAGCACTTTATTGGGAGGGATTGAAACAAAAGCAGGGGTCTGATATTTTTTATCTGCTGTATAATTGTACTCGCTACTAAAATCGCGTAATACTTTCTCGTCAAAGTACAGGCTCAAAGATTTGAACTCCCCGTCATCAGGAGGATGTTTTATGTATTTCAGCAAATGGTTTTTTCGTGACGAAAACAGTTCCCCTTTTTTAAATTGTCTTTTCTTCTGCCCATCATTCAGCTCCAGTTTACCACTGATAACAATTCCTAAACTGTGGTAATAGGTAAAGCTTTCACCCTCCCTAAACTCGGAAGCATGACAGGAAAAATTGATCAAAGGTATTTTCGGTTCTTCGCTCATTTCAATGCTTCAAATTTAGCCAAATATTCTGGTGGGTCAGGCGAACGCTATTTTGCCTGAAAACCGCCGTCTATGCTAAGTATATGCCCCGTAACAAAGCTGGCCTCGTCAGATAAGAGCCATGCAATGCCATTTGCCATTTCGCTTGGATCGGCTACACGGTGCATTGGAAACATTGCCGTAATCCGCTCCTCATTATAGTTTTCTGCCTCTCCATTCAAACTTTTTGCAATAATGGCTGTACGGGCGGCTCCGGGTGCTATGCCATTTACACGAATGCCCTGTTGTGCATGGTCGAGCGCAGCCGATTTTGTCAATCCGACTACGGCATGTTTAGTAGCGCAATAGGTTCCGGTATATGGAATGCCATTAAGCCCTGCAATAGAAGCTAAGTTTACGATAGCGCCTTTGCCCTGTTTCAGCATTTGCGTTATCTCGTATTTCATACAATAATAAACGCCCAGGATGTTGGTATCTATCATCGCTTTGAAGCTGTCCGAATTTGAATGGTCAAGGGTAGCACTTTCGTTAAAAAGACCTGCGTTGTTTACCGCCATATCGAGGCTTCCGAATGCTGAAACAACTTGTTCAATCATTGCTTTTACATCCGCTTCGTTCGTTACATCATTTTGAATAAATAATGCTTTTGCATCATTTGCTTTAACGGCTTCAATTTCTTTTAGCGTTTCTGTTCCAATATCTGCCCTGCGACCGCTGATAACCACATTAATACCTTGTTTGGCTAATTTTAAAGCGGTCTGTTTTCCTATTCCGGTTGCACCGCCTGTTATGAGTGCTGTTTTAGTTGCCATGTTCTTTGAATTTTATTTCTACAAAGATGTGTACAAAATCAACAGACAAGGTTTGCTGTATGGCTCAAATTTACTTTGTTGTATAGCTCAATGAAATTGGGATTATTAAAAGCAAAAGAACAAGTCGCCGTAAAAAATAAAGTGGATTAAAAAAAACGGTTGAAGTAGTTCAACAATTTGGAAAAGTGATTATTGATTTCGTTTCACTTTGTTATTGCGAATCTTCGATAAAAATTCAGTGGTCATTCCTAAGTAGGATGCGATGGCATATTGCGGAATCCGTTGCGTCATCAAGGGGTATCTTTCCAAAAAATAATTATACCGTTCCTCTGCAGATTGGGTAAATCTAAATATTTCCTTAACCATGGCTCTTTTTTCTGACCGTATGATATATCCATCCCCATTCATCACAGCCGCATAATATGGCAGCCGGTGTGATAAACAGAATATCAATGAGCTGATGTTTTTTAGTCCGGTCCAAACGCAGATCTGGAATTATCGCCGGACAGTTCTATAAAGCACGTCATTTTATCTTTGGATTATTCTTAATCCCAAAATCAAACTTTTCTCTTTAGCACCACTAATTTTGATGCGTTTGCCCTGAACATTTATAATTCATAACCCATAATTTACAATTCTTGTTTACTTTTGCAGCGCAATTTTGCCCGTAAGATATGCGGGTCCATAGTCATCATGGAATATGAACTTCGGTTCCTATCTGAAATTTTAAATTTATGGCAGTACTACACAATCGAGTTTCCCAAACGGAACTCAAAAAAAGGCTCATGGAAGAAACGGAGCCGCGCGAAACGATTAGCTTTTATCGTTATTTCAACATTCAAAATCCATCGGAATTTAGGGATAGTTTGTACAAATTATTGGACGAACTGAAAGTTTTCGGACGTATTTATATTGCGAAAGAAGGTATCAACGCACAGATTTCCGTTCCGAAAAGTAATTTGCAAAGACTGAAAGATTGTCTGGAATCCGTTGCCGGTCTAGAAAAACTTCGGCTCAATATTGCCGTGGACGACGACGGAAAATCTTTTTGGGTATTGAAAGTAAAGGTCCGCGAAAAGATTGTTGCGGACGGCATCGACGATCCGACATTTGACATTGCCAATGGCGGTGACTACCTGAAAGCCAATGAAGTCAATAGTTTGCTGCAAAACAAGGAAGCGATTTTCGTCGATATGCGCAACCACTACGAATATGAAGTGGGGCATTTCAAAGACGCGCTGGAAGTGCCGTCCGATACTTTTCGGGATCAGTTACCGATGGCGGCGGAAATGCTGAAAGGAAAGGAGGAGGAAAAAATCGTGATGTATTGCACGGGCGGTATTCGTTGCGAAAAAGCGACTGCGTACATGAAACATCATGGTTTCAAAAATGTTTTTCATATTGAAGGCGGCATCATCAACTATGCAAAACAGGTTAAGGAACAAAATCTGGACAGTGCATTTATAGGCAAAAATTTTGTGTTTGACAATCGACTAGGCGAACGTATTACGGACGACGTGATCGCGCATTGTCATCAATGTGGCAAACCTTGCGATGCGCATACCAACTGTAAAAATGATGGCTGCCATTTGCTGTTCATCCAATGTTCTGAATGCGCCGAAAAATACAATGGCTGTTGCAGTGCGGAATGCACGGAAACATTGGAAATTCCCATGGAACGCAGAAAAGAACTGCGAAAAGGCATTGACAACGGACAAAATATTTTTAATAAATCAAAAGTTCGTTTGCGTCCCAGACTAGACGAAATTAATCAATTAAAAAACGAATAGTCCAATATAGATAACAAAGCCATCCAAAAACCGGATGGCTTTGTTATAACACTCAAAACTATATTAATTGTCAATCGTTCACTGATTAAAAGGACAATCCAAAATAAAGACCGCCGGTCCAATTGTAGGTTCCCATATTGTGAAAACCCTTTTCCAGATAGTCAATATTGAAAGTCGGCAGGCAATCATATTGAAAACGTAAGTCAATATAAAAATTGTTTTTCGGCATTTCTTTCGTCAACAATTTCAAGCCGCCCAATAGACTATAATTAAATTTTCGAACATTGTCCAATGGATAGTTTTGTCCTGTTGACGTGGAATAAACGTCGAGATTAGGATCGTTCAGATCACTTTCCGAATATTTCGCACGCACGTTCCAGCCAGGTGCAACGCCTACATATAGCAATAGCCCAGCCTGGCCATACAGGTTGTTGGTTGCCCTGTATTGCAATGTAACCGGCGTTTCCAGATTGTTGACGCGGTATTTATAGTAATAGTGTCCTTTGTTGACACTTCCGTCCTCACTTTCAAAATCCGAACCTTCTATATGTTGCCTGTAAGTCGCGCCACGACTATTATAATTGGCTTCTAGTCCCAATGTAAATCGAGACGAAAGATGATAGTCCGCGGTCAATCCAGGAACGAGCGCAATACGGACATATTTCTTAAAACCACTATAATAATTGTCCGAAACGTTTTGTGCGTCAAACGGAAACACATTATTGGAAAAGCCGGAAAAACTCATTCCCGCTTTCAATCCCCAATGAAAACGGTCGGCGTACAATGTTATCAATTGGCCTTTTGATATGTGAAAACTTCCAACAAAAAGCAATAGCAAAAATATTCTAGTTAATCTCATGGGGTCAATCCTATAAATTATATTGGAGTGGAAGTTACGGAAATGTTTATGAAATAATAATCTAATATGTTTAACTTCACGATTTAAAACCTAATTTATTTTATTTAAAAACGTTGTATGAAAAAATGGCTTTTGGGATTGGGACTATTGACAAGCGGAGCTGTGACGGCGCAAGTGATACCATTGTGGCTGCGTTATCCAGCTTTGTCTCCCGATGGAAAGACAATTGTTTTTGGTTATAAAGGTGATATTTATCGTGTGTCGGCGGAAGGTGGTGCGGCGGTTCCGTTAACTCTCGGCGAGTCACAGGAAATGATGCCTGTATGGAGTCACGACGGAAAATATATTGCATTTGCAAGTGACCGTTATGGTAATTTCGATGTATTTGTAATACCGGCAACGGGTGGCGAAGCGGTACGCGTGACGACGAATAGCGCGGCAGATTATCCGTATGATTTTTCGCCTGATAACAAAAAAGTATTGTTTGCTTCTTCGCGCAATGCACCTGCAAAAAGCATCCGCTTCAACTATGCTATTTTCAAAAATCTATATGAAGTGCCGGTCACGGGCGGTCGTCCTATATTGGTAACCGCTGCTGGCGTGGACAATGCGCATTTCAACAAAAGCGGCAACCAGCTTATATTTCAGGACATTAAAGGCTATGAAGATCCATGGCGTAAACATCATGTTTCGGCAATCACGCGCGATATTTGGTTGTACGACCTCCCATCCAAATCCTATAAACAAATCACGGATTTTGTGGGCGAGGACCGCGAACCTGTCTTTTCCAACGATGATCAAAACGTGTATTATTTAAGTGAAAAAAATGGTACGCAAAACCTATATAAACGCATATTGGCAAACGGTTCGGATGTTCAATTAACAAACTTCAAAGACAATCCTGTACGTCATCTGAGCCGTTCCAATGACAATACTTTAGTCTTTACTTGGAATGGGGAAATTTATAGTCTGCATGAAGGTGGACAGCCGGAAAAAGTGCCTATTCAGATCATGAGCGAAACGCGTCAGAACATCGTCAAAAATATTCCGGTGATGGGCAACGTGAGCGAATTTGCATTGAGCCCCAACGGCAAGGAAATCGCGTATGTCAATAGAGGCGAGGTTTTCGTAAGTAGTATTGAGGGAAAATTTACCAAACGTATTACCAATACGCCTTCGCAGGAACGTATGGTACAATGGAGTCCCGACGGAAAAGCGTTGATATACGCTGCGGAACGAAACGGTAGTTGGGATATTTACAAAACGACGATCGCTTCGTCTAAAGAACAAAACTTTTTTGCGGCGACTTTATTAAAGGAAACGCCCGTCGTTGCTACGGATAAAGATGAATTTCAACCGAAATATGCGCCCGACGGAAAAAGTATTGCTTATGTTGAAGAGCGCAATATATTGAAAGTCTATAATCCGGAAACGAAGACGACGAAGACTTTGTTGCCGTTTGGACACAATCATAGCTATTCTGACGGCGACTGGGATTTTGCGTGGAGTCCCGACAGCAAATGGTTGTTGGTCGATGATCAGGAAGGTTATTTTTCGGCCAATAATGCGGCGCTTATCAAGGCGGACGGTTCCGGAAAAATCATCAATCCGATCAATAGCGGATTTGGCGAAAGCAATAACAAATGGGGTTTGGACGGAAAAATATTTACATGGGAAAGTGATAAACTGGGCCGCAAATCGTTGGCTACACAAGGTAGTCGCGAATTGGATATTTACGCCGCATTCTTTGACCGAAAATCCTATGATCAATTTATATTGAGCAAGGACGACTATGATTTAATTAAAGACAAAAAAGAAGATAGTGCGGACAAAAAAGATTCTGGCAAAATAGATCCTAAGCATATTGTATTTAAAGGCGATACAAAAATGTCCGACCTGGATCTGAAAGATATTGATCAACGTGTCGTGCGTCTGACGATTAATAGTTCGTCGATCAGCGACTATGTATTGAACAAGGATGCGAGCAAACTATACTATTTGTCTTCTTTTGAAAAAGGCTACGATCTTTGGGTGACCGATCCGCGTACGCACGATACCAAAATTCTAGTCAAGCTTGGCGGTGCACCTAGCGGTATTGAAATTAGTAAAGACGGCAAAAGTTTGTTTGTACGTAATCGCGGTTCGCTTGTAAAAGTAGATGCGACGACGGGGGCGATGACGCCGATTTCCATCGACGCAGAAATGGCGCTCAATCCTGCGGCGGAAAGATCCTATATATTTGAACATGCATGGCGCCAGATCGAAAAGAAATTTTACGACACGACTTTGCACAATGTCAACTGGAAATATTATCACGACACCTACGCGCGCTTTCTGCCGCATATCAGCAACAACTATGACTTTCAGGAATTGCTGAGTGAGTTGTTGGGCGAGTTGAACGGTTCGCATACGGGTGGTCGTTATTATCCTATGAATGCAGGAGGCGATGCAACGGCAACTTTAGGCTTGTTGTACGACGAAACCTATACTGGTGAAGGTTTGAAGATTACGGAAGTATTGGCGGGCGGACCATTTGACAAGTCTGATAGCAAAGTAAAAGCCGGCGATATTGTCACGGCGATTGATGGGCAGGCGATTACGGATTCACTTGATTGGGCATCTTTATTAAATAGAAAAGCGGGTAAAATTACAGCTGTCAATATTGCCGGAAAAGGCGAACAGACTATAAAGCCTATCAGCGTAATGGCAGAGAGTGAACTAATGTATAGTCGCTGGACTAAACGTATGGAAAAATTAGTCGATAGCTTGAGCGGTGGCAAAGTAGGTTATGTCCACGTGAGAGGCATGAACGACGGAAGTTTCCGCGAAACCTACGATCAGGTTATGGGGAAAATGCGCGACAAACAGGCGCTTATAGTCGACACGAGATTCAACGGCGGCGGCTGGTTGCACGATGATCTCAATACATTGCTGAGTGGCAAAAATTATCTGCGTTTTGCGCCGCAGGGACACATGACAAAAGGCGGTGAGCCGATGTCGAGATGGCAAAAACCTAGTTGTGTCGTGATGAGCGAAGGAAATTATAGTGACGCATTTATATTTCCGTACACTTATAAAGAACAGAACTTAGGTAAATTGATCGGTATGCCTGTTGCGGGAACTGGAACTGCCGTTTGGTGGGAAACGCAGATCGATCCAACTTTGATTTTTGGTATTCCGATGGTCGCAACAATCGGAAAAGAAAATCGCCCTACGGAAAATCTACAAGTAGAACCGGACATTAAAGTCCCTTTGAAATATGAAGATTTCCTAAATGGGCAAGATGCTCAGATGAAAACAGCAGTACAGGAAATGCTGAGGGAAATTAAGAATTAAGTTTGTGCGAATTGAATCCTATATAACAAAGGGTCGGCAATATAGCCGACCCTTTGTTAATTTTTACTTTTTCGGGAAATACGTTCGCAATGCATTTACATAGTCTTCAAATGCGTCAATACCTTTTGGTGTGATGGCGCAATTTGTGTGTTGGTAATTGTCCTTAAACGATTTCTCGATCGTGATATAGCCTGCGTCTTTCAGCTTTTGCAACTGTACGCTTAGGTTTCCGGAGGTAGCATCTGTCTGTTCTTTTAAATAGTTGAAATCCGCCTCTTTTAAACTAATCAGCAAGCTGACGATTGCCAACCGAAGTTGCGAATGTAATATGGGGTTCAAATCTTTAAACATGGTTCGCCTGCTTCGCTCTCAGATATCTTCTACGTAAAATTATTCCAGGTATCAACCACGCAAAAATCGCGCAAATCGCGACAAGCAACAAATTCGTTGCCGAGCTTATGTTCAAAACAATAACCAGAATGGCACATAGCCAACAGATGATCCCGCCAATAGTCATCGGCCTGAAATTGATCAATGCGCCCGTGACAAATGTCGGTGTGCCATATAGTACAAAATAAACAATAGGACTGTTACCGCCTTTGGAAAAGGAAATCAATATCATACCAATCGCAAACGCAGTCCACGTAAGCATGATAGCTTTTTGTGATTGCCCCACAGGTTTCGGTTTTCCTTTGTTTTTTCTTTTGTTATAGGCTATAATAATTATTTGAATAACCAATGCTGGCAACGTAAGCAGAAAAATATCAAAAGGTAAAAACTTGCCTAGTTTGATTTCCGCATATAGTGTCAGGCTACAAAATGCTATCAAAGCCCCCCAATATATCGGCCAAGTTCCTTTGTCGATAATGGAACTTCTGGCGCGGTCGATCATCTGTTGGATGAGAAGCAGGCTTTCCTGTTCGGAGATTTGTTTTTCTTCCATCTTATTTACATTTTTCTAAAGCTTGTGTCGCTTGGTCTTTGCCCCATTTAGGGTAAAGTGGTTGCGGTTTGTCTGTTTCAAAAAGAGCCAAAGCTTTTTCCAATATAGGTTTCGCGACAGTCTTGCCACCACCTACAAATTCTGGTGTATTAAGCAAACCTTGTCCTTTTAGTAAATACAGGCGCGGATTGTTTGGGTTGATTTGCAAACCTTCAGCCAAAGCTTTACTGGCATTGGCGCCGTACGTCATGTAGCGATTTTGTGGGTCGACCAACATTTGTACGATATACGCCATATAGTACACGGCCTGCGTTTCGTCATTTTTTTGAATAGCGTCGGCCTTACCTGCAAGTTCCAACGCTTTGTTGCCAATAGCGTCTTTGTCTGCTTTCTGATCCCTGAAACCATATAATGTTTCGCATAGTCCCGCGTAGTAGTAAGGCAGCCATTGCGTTTTTTCAGCGTTCGCAATTCTTTCAAAACTCGCTTCCAAGTCAAGGTAGCTTTGTGGATTTTGGATGGTGTCGAATTGTGCCAAATTCTTTTTCATGGCAGCTTCGTACTTGTCGCTTTGTGCGTGGCAAACCGTTGCCGCGCTTGCAATACAGAGGATAGAGAGAATGACTTTTTTCATTTGTTATAGTTTTAAATTTTTATAGTTTATAGGTTTCCGTTGATCGTGTCTTGACTGCGGTCGACACCCCAGCTAATAAATAACGCAACAAAATAAAAGCGTTTCGCTGTCGGTACGATAGGCATTTTGTTCATGCCATTGACGGCGTATTGATAGCCAAATATATTGTCGCGGTTCAATACGTTGCTCATGCTTGCGTACAGTACGCCAAATCCTTTTCCGATCTTCATCAAATGATAGGCGCAGATATTGAGCATTTGATATTGTTTGGTTTTTCCCTGGTCGCTTATTGTATAGTTTGGCGTTGTTGGATTGGTCAACAACAAATTATAGTAGGGGCGACCCGATGCGAAATTGAACGTTGGGCTGATGCCTGTATTGATAGCCGAAAAATATTTTTTGACGACGATATTAAATGTGTGGTTAGCGACAAAATTGGGCTGCATGGACGTAGGAAAATTAAGATAGTTTCGCTTGCTGTCAATATACGAATACGTAACCCAATAGTCAATGTTTTTAAAGGTTTGGTTGTTGTCGCGCCAATATAGTTCCAATCCTTTTGCATAGCCGTTTCCGTCATTGTTATAGGATGGCCAGGTTTTGACTAGATTTTTATAGTCTTTATAGTAACCTTCCAAGCGCAACATCGTTTTTTGTCCTTGATAAATATAGCTCAATATATAGTGCGAAGCCTGTGTCATATTTAATTTTTCGTTCCAGATCAAATACATGTTTTCAGGTTTTTGATAGAACAAGCCATACGCTGCAGTGAGCTGATTTTTCGGGGCGAATTTATAGGCCAATGAAGCTCTTGGCGCAAAATCGGCTATTCCCAATAAAGAAGAATTTTCAAAACGCACCCCCGTCTGCAATGCTAATTTTCTAGTCAGGAAAATATCCGTTTCCGTAAAAGCTGCCATATAGTTGTCTGTCAACAAATGCTGATAGTTGTTGTACGTCAGATTATAGCGATTATACCAATATTCCCCACCAAAACGCAACGCATTTTGTCCGAAAAATTTCTTTTCCAGTATAACTTTTCCTTGTGCGTATAAATCATTGTTTTTTAAGGAAAAATTCAACGTGTCCCAGTAGCTGTGCGTGATCGGAAATTGTTGGTTGCTGCTGTCTTGCAACTGCTGCCAGATATTGTTGTGGTTGTTGCTGAAACTCAATACAGCGTTGAGTTTCCAGTTATTGGGCAGCGGTTGTTTCCAACTAATATTTTGATAGACGTTAGTACCTTTTAAGTAAACCGCATTTTTCAAATCCAGGCTATCAATACTCTGTCTTCTCAGCCCCATTTGATTATAGTCAAACGTGCCGTAATATTTGACAATACCGCCATTTTTGGTTTTGAACCGAAAGTTGCCGTCGACGGAATGGTATTGCGGCATTTTAAAGAAATCTGGAATCTGTTTTACTAGGTTAAAGTAAAGTGCAACGTTCGTATAGGTATAGTCCATTCCCCAGGAAAAATTCTTTTTCTGGTTGACGTTTTGCAAACCGCCACCCCAAAACAAAGGCGTAATAGACACGTTCGCTTCTGATTTTTCAGGAATGTCGATGGTTTCCAACACGAGCGCGGAAGACAAAGCCTGTCCGTACAAAGCCGAATAGCCGCCTGTGCTGAAAGCCACGTCTTTAAAGAGGTTGGGTGGGTAGCGTGTACGGCTTGGGATATTGGGCGCGGCCGTATAGTAGGGATGCGCGATCATGGAACCGTCGATGAATTGTTTGGTTTCGTACACGTCGCCGCCACGTACGGCAAGACCTTCTCGTTCGCCTAGCTGTTGTGCGCCGGGAAGGTTGCGCAACGCTTGGCTGATATCACCGTTGGCGCCGCCAGTCGTGTAAATATCACGCGAACTCATCACAACGTTTTTACCCGAACCCGCCGTGAAGCTTCTGGAAATAATGACGACCTCGTTTTGTGCGTCTTTGCCGAGTTTTAGGATGGTGTCCAATACGATGTTTTTGCCGTCGACGACAATCGGAACATTTAATGTATCGTAACCTTTTATTGCAAAGACCAATTTTTGCGGGCCTTTTTCTGTCGTCGTAAATTGATACGAACCGTCGGGATGCGTAACCGCGCCGTCGTAAGTGTCATCTAAGGTTACGTTGACATTCGGCAAAGGTTTGTTTTTCACGCCTTTTAGTTTGCCGAAAATCGTAGTTTGCGCGTTTGTTTGAACGGCGACCAATAAAAATAGTATTGAGAACCAATGTCTCATTGTAGTATAATTTTTGTCAAAAATAAATTAGTTTATAATATAAACTAAAATCCGAGTGGTTATTTTTTGAAACAAAAAAATCGTTGAGCTTTATTTATAACTTTTTACGCTATCCGGTTTTGTGTATAGAATTAGCTGGCTCTATCGTTATTTATGTTAAATATTTAAAGCTTTTAAATCGATTGAACAAACAAACAAACAAATTCGAATTACCTTTTTAATTTTCAACCAATATAGATTTCGTTCGCCGGCGCGTGCCTGAACAATAAAACGTAGGCATATATTGTACATCTTCAAATTCTCTAATTTTCAAATTTCTCATCATGCATGCGCAGCCAACGTAAACCCAATCGTCGTCCCCACACCTAGTTTGCTACGGATATGAATCCTTTCACCGTGCGCCTCGACAATATGTTTGCATATAGCCAAACCCAAACCGGTCCCGCCAATTTTACGGTTGCGGCTTTTGTCCGTCCGATAAAAACGTTCAAATACGCGCGAAAGGTGCTCCTCCCCGATTCCGATACCGTCGTCGCTAATTTCGACCAATACTTTTTCGGTATCGATCTTGTAAACGCTGGCGAAAATATGGCCGCCGTCTTTTCCGTATTTGGATGCATTGGAAACGATATTGATAACGACTTGTCGGATTTTTTCCTTGTCCGCAAAAACGGAAATCGGCATTTCGCAACCTTTTTTGATGGACGTCGCGATGTGTCGTTGCACCGTTTGAATAGAAAGGCTGTCAAAAACTTCCAATATCAGATCCTGCATCACAAATTTTTCGCTGACCATTTCCTGTTCGCCCGATTCCAAACGCGCAATTTCGTCCACATCTTTAAGCAAATGCGTCATGCGGTCCACGTTTTTGCCGACTTTTTCCAGCAAACGGCGGCTTTCGTCTTCGTCTTCCAATATACCGTCCAGCAGCATATCGACGTAACCTTGAATCGCAAAAACCGGCGTTTTGATTTCATGCGAAAGATTTTGCATAAAATCGCGTCGATAGCTTTCCATGATTTTCAGGGATTCGATTTCCGCCTGGCTTTTCTGCGCCCATTTTTCCACATCCGAACTTACCTCCGCCATCGTCTTCTGCGGCAGAATGTAACGATTGTACATTTCTTCCTTCTTTCCGGCCTTGGTATTGTTGATGAATTTGTAGATGAGCTTTATTTTCCGGTAGATAAACCGGTCAAAAATCTGCTTGACAAAGAAATAGCAGAACAGGAAAAAGAACACAAAAATGCTCAATATGATGCGCCAGTCATTGTCCAATATGGCAACGGGAATGATGCACACTCCTGCGATGATAAATGCAGAAATGAGGTATATCTGATTGGGCGACAAGTTTTTAGTTACGATCATACTGTATGCAATCCATCAAAAATAGACAAAAATTCACCTTTTTTTGCTATTGGACAACTTATATAGGTGCTTAAATATAAAACACATAGATACAAAGATTTTTCCTGTATCTATGTGTTCAAAAAATAGTTTAAATAAGTTTTACAAAAAACTTTAGTTGGAAAATTTATAGCCGACACCTTTCACCGTAGCAATACATTCCAAACCGAGTTTTTGCCGGATTTTTCGGATATGAACGTCGATCGTTCTATCGCCGACAATCACGTCCGCGCCCCAGATCTGCTGCAAAATCTCGTTGCGGAGAAATACACGTCCTGGTTTGGAAGCAAGCAAATACAACAGTTCAAACTCTTTTTTCGCCAATATAACTTGTTCGTTTTCAACCATCACGACAAAACGTACGGGATCGATGAATACATTGCCGACTTGAATTGTCTTTTCACTTTCCTTGTTTTTACGTCTAAACAAGGCATTGACGCGGCTTGTAAGCAGTTTGGGACTGATCGGTTTAGTAATGTAATCATCCGCGCCCGTATCCAAACCTTTGATATGTGTTCCCTCGTCGCTCAGTGCCGTCAGGAAAATAATCATCGTTTCTTGGAATGCGGGTTGCGTCCTAAGTATTTCGCATGCTTCAATACCAGACTTGTTGGGCATCATGATGTCCAATATGATCAAGTGCGGTTCATGTTCCTTCGCTTTTTGCAAAGCGTCGTCGCCATCGACCGCAGTCACTACGTCGTAACCTTCCTTTTTTAAGTTAAAAGAAAGAATATCCAAAATATCCGGTTCGTCGTCTGCAATTAAAACCTTGTTGTACTCCATGTTCTTAAAAATTAACACAAAGGTAATTCAGTCGCAATTAAGAGCTCAAAGATTCGCATTAACTAATTGTTAAGTAGCAATTATAACCAAACATAAACTTGGCTAAATTTTTGCCAATATATTTGCGTTCTTTGCGTGTGCACGCACCCAATAAAAATAAGGATATTAATATGAAATATTTCTATTTTCTGACCGTATTGCTCTCAACCTTGGCAGTTGCGGAATCCAAGGCTCAGCAAGCAATCGACATTCCGCAGTCCCGCATATTTTTCCACGACAAAATCGACAAGCTACAAAAACGTATTTTCCTATTGGACAATACGGAAGACAGCGCCTTCACGCCTTATCCGGACAATGAAAAACTGAACGCGATCGCTACGCACGCGGCGACCGTCAGTATTGACAGTTTCCAGACGGCAATAGAAAAAAACGACAATTGGGATGGCAATGTCAAAACCAAGTTTTTGCGTGGTTTTGGCGACATTTTGCTGTCATTTGTCAACGGTTATACGGATAAAAGACTCAAAGGCGCACAGTTGCAGGGCGTCGTCAATTCCTACGCCAGTGCAGCGGAACTCGAGAGCGAAGGTCAATCCATCGTTCCCGTCGTTTACAAATCGTCACTAGAAGTCGGCACTTTGCTATTGGACAATTTTGCGCTAAAAGACAATCAAGGCATCGCGGAAAGCAAGCAGTTATTGATCGGTAAAGAATGTGAAAAAAATCCAAACCGCGCATTGGACATCCTCAACAGACATCCTGAATACGAAAAAACGGACAGTATCATCGTGGATTTTGCACATAACAATCCCGATGTATTGTACGACTATGCAGCGTCAACGAACCGTATTGGAAACGTAATCCGCAATAGCAAAGATTTGTTGGTGCGCGTTATTTCGCAAATGGCGGTTCAGAAAAACGGAAGGCAGTATTTTCCTTTTTTGGACAATTTGTATAAAGGAAAAACCTCCTTTGAAGAAATCGACAAAACATTGGACGACCCAAGCAAAGTTTCCTACTATCGTCTGCTCGTCAAAACAGAAGTTGAATACGCCGAAAGAGTATTGCAGGAACGCGACACGCCGATGGGAATGTCCGCGCTCAACGTACGATTGACTTCCGTTGCACTCGATCCATTTATCAATACAATCAACGGTCTGCACGAGTCTCCCGACGCTGTTCGTTTCAAAGAAATCACGCCGCTCAATCCACGCGAACTATATTATTTGGCGGTATTGGGCGAAGAACAAATCTACACGTCAAGCTATCTGAAAGGTGTGTATCCGCAAATTTTTCAAAAAGGTGGGAAAGGTTTTTCGGGCGAACAGCTTTTGACAAATGTCTATTTTGACCATTTTAAAAAGTGGATCAAAATTGCTGCAAACTATAACAAACTAGAAGACTTTCTCAATACAATGAAACCCGAAAACGCAGATGAACTCATGCGTCATTTCGTGAGAAACCTCGACAAGTCAAGCGGCAAAGACAGTTTGGAAGATGCCGTAGATGTTGCAGGTTCTTTTGCTAGTATCAAAAACGACAAAATCCGAAAACTTATATTGGACGAAGTGCAGACGAACCTTAACCATGCGCAGGCAACCAACAATAAAAAAGCCGTTGCGATATACGATATATTGAACACGTTGTTCCTGTCCATGGATCCCAAAAACAATATTGACGTTTCCAAATCACTAGGCATCCAACCCGTTTACTATATGCCTATAAACAATTTGGAAAACAGTAAAAAAACGGTCAATATCCAACAATTCTTTTATGGTGACAAAGATGGACAGACAAACTATGCCAACTTTATCAGTTCCTTTACTGCCATGGGCTGGAAAGTGGAAAGCAACGCTCAATGGTCCGTTGTCTATTCTACGAAAGGTACTCCTGTAAAAATTTATTCCAACAAACCATTGGACGAACAAAAAGGATTGGACGACGATGCACAAAAAGCTTTGGACAGTTACTTAGCCGAAAACGAAATCGAACCAACAATCGTCATACACAGAGGCCACAGTTACTATTTGCCTAGTACCATACAGCAACTCGTGCCATCCGCAAAAGTCGTCATGCTGGGAAGTTGCGGCGGTTTCCAAAGTTTGAGTCAGGTATTGAAAATTTCACCAGAAGCGCATATCATCTCCTCCAGACAAACAGGAACGGGTGAAGTAAATATTTCGCTTATTACCGGCATGCTCAATACGTTGAGAGATGGCAAGAACCTTAACTGGGTAGAAATGTGGAAAGGCTTTTCCAAAAAGCTGAACGGAAATGCTGAGTTTGAGGACTATGTACCACCCTATAATAATCTAGGCGCTGTGTTCCTGATGGCCTATCAAAAACTACAGGAAAAAGAAGAAAGCAATAATTCCGCAACAAACTAAAATTTAAAAGACGCATCTGAAACTTTTCAGATGCGTCTTTTTTTTATATTAAAAACTAAAGAAACTAGAACTGAATCAATACAGAATTTTTGCTGACACTATAAGATTTTACAGGTTTGTCCGTAGTGATTTTAGTTCCGTTTACAACTACACTAACAAGCCCTTTTCCAGTAGTTGCACTAGCAGTGGCAGGAGCCGTTTTCGCAGCTTTCTTAGCAACAGGAGCCGCAGCTTTTACCGCTTTAGCTTTTGCAGGCTTAGCTGCAACTTTTTCGGTTGCTTTGGCAGCTTTTACAAGAGCCGCTTTGGGGGTTTCGGCAGGAGTCGCAGCAACTTTTCTTCCAGGTTTGCCTTTAGGCATATTATCCAAAAGCCCTTGCTTACGCATCTGGGATTTATGATAGTGTACATTCACAATGCTAGTACCTAGTTTTTCGTGAATAGCACGAGCCGAGTCTCCAGCAAGGATTGCCGCTCTGATTGCTTCTATTCTTTCATGGGAATTTGAAGTATTACTTACTTGTTGTTTTCCACTTTTTTGTGCTTTAGCCATAGCCAAATTTTAATTTTAAAAAAAAGAATTCAATACAATTTACAAAATAATAGTATTAATCCGAATTAAATAAAAATTACATAGTATATTTTGCTGAATGATAGCACTTTTTTACAAAAAATTAGCTTTTGCAACGGTTTGCATGGTTATTTAGCCGCAATTATATTTGCGATTTCTATTTTTAGTACATTTGCTGGTCTTTTTTTTGACTTCATTTTTTTATACTATTTAATATCATGAACCTATTTCTTGCGGAAGCGACCGACTTTGAAAGACGACATATTGGTCCCAACGAAAGTGAGACTAAGGAAATGCTTGAAACTATAGGCATTTCGTCCATTAAGGAACTCGTCGACAAGACGATCCCGGAAAGTATTCGCCTAAGTGGCAAACTCAACATTCCTGAAGCCGTCAGCGAATATGACTATTTAAGGGAGATACAAACCATTGCGTCCAAAAACAAAGTTTTCCGTAGCTATATTGGACAAGGATACTATAACACCGTAACACCTAGCGTCATAGTCCGCAATGTCTACGAAAATCCTGCGTGGTACACATCCTATACACCTTACCAAGCCGAGATTTCGCAAGGAAGACTAGAAAGTCTATTAAACTTCCAAACAATAGTTTCGGACTTGACTGGTTTGAAAATAGCCAACGCGTCTTTGTTGGACGAAGCTACGGCGGCGGCGGAAGCCATGCACATGGTGTATTACCAAGCCAACAAAAGCAAGGTTATAAAAAATAGGTTCTTTGTCGACAAAGCAGTATTCGCCCAGACTTTGGATGTACTATTGACTAGAGCCATTCCAAAAGATATTGAAATTGTAGTCGGCGACTATAAAAACGAAACAATCGACGATACTTATTTTGGTGCGTTGATCCAATATCCAAACAGCAACGGATCCATCGAAGACTATCAAAACTTCATTGACCAAATACATAGTGTCAACGGCTATGTCGTCGTTGCGACGGACTTACTGGCATTGACTTTATTAAAATCACCAGGCGAACTAGGCGCAGACGTTGCCGTCGGCAACTCGCAAAGATTTGGCGTACCGATGGGATTTGGTGGCCCGCACGCAGGTTTTTTCGCAACGAAAGATCTTTTTAAAAGAGCTATTCCGGGACGTATCATCGGCGTAAGTATCGACGCGCAAGGCAATAGGGCATTACGTTTGGCTTTGCAGACTAGAGAGCAGCATATCAAACGCGACAAAGCAACTTCCAACATCTGTACGGCTCAGGCATTGTTGGCAAATATGGCGGCGATGTACGCAGTTTATCATGGTCCGAAAGGATTGAAACAAATCGCGGAACGTATAGTCGTATTGGCGCAAACAGTTGTGAATGGCTTACAGGAACTAGGTTTTGCGGTATTGAACCAAAGTTATTTTGATACAATTCAGGTAAAAGCGGATGCTGCGAAAATCAAACCTATTGCGGAAGCCAATGAAATGAATTTCTTTTATAAAGCCGATGGCACTATAATTATTTCATTGGACGAAACGACTTCCCAAAAAGATGTATTGGACATTATTTATGTTTTTGCCAATTCACTCGGAAACGACGAAGCGGAAATAGAAATCGACCAAGACGATGTGGAACTTTTCGCGATTCCTAGTTTTGCAAAAAGGACAAGTCCTTATTTGACGGCGGAAGTTTTCAATACGGCACATACCGAAACGCAGATGATGCGCTATATCAAAAGTTTGGAAAAGAAAGATATTGCGCTCAATACAAGCATGATCAGCCTAGGCAGCTGCACGATGAAACTCAATGCAGCAACGGAAATGATTCCGACAAGCTGGCCTTCTTTTGCCAATATACATCCGTTCGCTCCCCAAGATCAGACTATAGGGTTTCAACAGGTCATTGAAGAAATCAGTGAATACCTTTCCACTATAACAGGTTTTGATGCTTGTAGTCTGCAACCGAATAGTGGTGCACAAGGCGAATTTGCAGGGCTGAACACGATCATGCGTTACCATCAGGCAAACGGTGAACACCACAGAAACATTGTATTGATTCCAATATCGGCACACGGAACGAATCCTGCATCCGGCGTCATGGCAGGCATGCAAGTCGTGGTTATCAAAAGCGATGACAAAGGTCAAATTGATATTGACGACCTTCGCGAAAAAGCCGAACTACACAAAGAAAACCTAGCTGCATTGATGGTGACTTATCCATCGACCTACGGCATTTTCGAAGAAGGCATTAAAGAAATCTGCGACATCATCCACCAAAACGGCGGACAGGTTTACATGGACGGCGCCAATATGAATGCACAGGTCGGACATACTTGTCCAGGCTTTATCGGTGCGGACGTTTGCCACTTGAACCTCCACAAAACATTTGCGATTCCGCATGGCGGCGGCGGTCCGGGCGTTGGCCCTATTTGCTGCAAAGCGCACTTGGCTCCTCACCTTCCGGGACACGTTTTCTTGGGGACAGGCAACGCCGTAAGTGCCGCGCCGTTTGGCTCCGCCAATATATTGTTGATCAGCTATGCATACATTCGTTTGCTGGGCGTGAGTGGTTTGGAAAAATGTACACAATACGCGATCCTAAACGCCAACTATATGAAATCGCGTTTGGAAAAATACTATCAAGTTTTGTTTACAGGAAAAAACAATACTTGTGCACACGAGTTCATGGTTGACATCCGTCCTATAAAAGAAGCCTGCGGAATCTCAGCCGAAGACGTAGCGAAACGCTTGATGGACTATGGTTTCCACGCACCAACGGTAAGTTTTCCGGTACACGACGCCTTGATGATCGAACCAACAGAAAGTGAAGACAAAGCGGAACTGGATCGCTTCTGCGACGCGATGATTGCGATTTTCAACGAGATCAAAAACGTTGAAAACGGAACATTTGACAAAGAAAACAATCCTTTGAAAAATGCACCGCACACGCAATATGTAGCTTGTGCGGAAGAATGGAAACATACATATAGTCGTACGACTGCCGTATTCCCATTACCTTTCGTAGCGGAAAACAAGTTTTGGCCTTCCGTTGGTCGCGTCAACAGCGCACAGGGCGACCGCAACTTGATTTGTTCTTGTACGCCAACAGAAGCCTACGCTTAGTATTTAGTTATAACAACTATAATCAAAAGGAAACGGTATTTGAAAAATTTCAAATACCGTTTCCTTTTGATTATAGTACAGGCAAACCCAAAACTATTAATACTAGAGCTTTTTCATTATTAATAACTCCGCGACATTTCTCGCTCCGCTAGAAATGTCCCAATACATTAACAGATTATATGCTTAGGAGATTTCTCCTGCTGGTCGAAATGACGATAAGAAATAACGCACAAAACAATACATCAGCACCATTAAAATGAACAATACACCTAAAAAACAAAATCGTATAATATTTATATCGCCACAATATCACCCTCGGCCAACTGCAAATGAACCGTATTGCCTTTTTGCAAATATTGATATTGCGTAAAAGTCCTGATCAATATAGCATTCACCTCAACCAAAAGTTGATAGCCAAAACCTAGAAAATGTCTGTTCAAAACCTTTCCTTTTATATTGGCAGTTTCGGGCAAAGTCACATGAAATGCTTCGGGGCGGACTATATATTGCGCGCCAGGCTGTATTGTCGAAACGCCTAGTTTGTACAATTCCTCGGACGACAACAAATTATAGTCGCCCAAAAGTCCCGCCACATATTGGTTTTTCGGTGCACGATATACTTTTTCGGGCGTTCCGTCATCAACGATTTCGCTATCTTTCATCACTATAATCCGGTCGGACCACGAAAGCACATCTTTAGGTGCGTGTGAAACCATGATGCAAGTTATCTCCCAACGATAGGCGATTTCCTGTACCATTTGCATCATTTCGTTTTTGTGGATATTGTCAAAATTGCTGAACGGTTCGTCCAACAACAATACTTTAGGTTTTCCTAATAGTAGCCGCACCAAAGCAATACGTTGTTTTTCCCCGCCCGAAAGCTCATGCGTTTTGCGTTTCATAAGATGTTCAATATGGCAGATTTTGTACAAAGCCAAGTCCTCACCAGGTTCCAACGTATTGGCATATTCCAAAACCTGCTCTACACGCAGATGGATCGGCAATTCGAAATGCTGCGAAAGATAAGCGATCGAGTCGTGCCCGGCAATCAACTTTTCGTCGGGACCCAATATCTTTTTTCCTTCCAGAAACAACTTGCCCGAATCCGGCTGCACCAATCCAGCAATAGCTTTCATCAACGTACTTTTACCCGAACCAGTTTCGCCTACAATAGCCGCATTTTCTCCTTTGTAAAAGCTTAACGATATATCCGAAAGCGCTTGTTTATCTTTAATTTTTTTGCCGACTTGCTCGACTTTGATCAATTCCATAATAGTCAAAGATAAGGCTAGAAAAGACAGAAACCTTATCCTAGTATTTAATGTTCTTTTCTCGATACAGCTACATTCTCCAATTACATTTTATTATTTTCCCCGTTACTTTTTCTTGATAAAATGTAACCAAAAATCAAGTCGTCCTAAAGGCGGCCCAAGTAGAAAAAAGACAAAGCGATAGTAGCAATGCTACGCACTCGACAGATGCCAACTTCGACAGTTCGTTTCTATTTTCTAAGAAAATGTAAAGTTCTTTTAAATTTCGAGAGCCCCGTCTTTCCGTGAAGAAAATGGTGGAGCGGTGTTTTTTGCGGATAATTTGATGGATTACAGAATTTCAAAATTCAGCAAAAAATGTACACGAAACCATTTTCGAACGGTGCGTAGCATGCCCCTTTGAAAGACTTGACTTTCTTGCCACTTTTTTGTCAAGAGAAAAAGTGGAATATTTTTTTATTAAAAATCGTTTTTCCAATATCCATACCTTTCTTCAAAACAATAAATTCCGTATCTTTCATAGGAAACAAAAACGGAATACTATGGCAATACGACATTTACTTTTGCCCACCGATTTTTCTGTCAATTCCAAAAACGCGATTGCTTACGGCATTCAGCTCGCTCGTAGTATTGGCGTACAGCACATTACCGTCTTACATACTTATGTAGTCAGCAACACGATCGCAAGCGAACCGATCCTTAGCGCGGGCATTCCCGAACTTTTGCAGGAAAAGCAAGCCGAACTGGATCATCTAAAAGAAAAAATCACCGCCAAAGTTGCCGAAAACACAAACGTTTCGACGCTTTTACTGGAAGGAAAACTGATCAATATAACGCACGACCTTATTTATAGCAAAGGCATTGACCTAATCGTCATGGGCATTTCACCCAAAAACAAACTAGAGCAAACGATCATCGGCAGCCACGCCATCAACGTTATGCGCAAAACGACTTGCCCAATTATTGTCGTTCCCGAAAATGCTGCGTGGACCGACCATCCCAATATGGCAGTTGCGATTGACATCACACAAAACGCCGCGCAGGTTCCCGTGGAAAACGTCAAAACCATGGCGTCAATATTGGGCGCGAACAAACTTTCGCTCGTCAACGTCGAAGAGGGCGACGACCACAATACACATATCCAAAATCCCAATATCGAAAAAATAAACCTTGCTTTTTCGGGCACGGCGAGCAGGCTAGAAATCATTTCCTATCCTAACAAATTACAGGCGATTGATAGTTATTGCACGCAAAAAAACATTTCCCTATTGGTATTGTTGGGGAGAAAATACGGTATATTGAATACTATTTTTCACAAAAGCCTGACTAGGCAATTGGCGTATCAAACGCACACGCCTATATTGGTCGTGGAAGAATTGGAAGAAATATAAAATACTATTTCAACGGCGCTATACCTTGTTCGCCAATATGCGACAATACATTGCGCGCACCCAAAAATTGCGACATATGAGCCGCATCATAATCAGGCGACGACGGTAAAAAATCGGAAATTTTCACCGATCCGGAAGACTGGATAAAACGTCCGTCGCCAATATACATCGCGACATGCGTCACCCGATCCGAACCGTCATCGCGTTTCGTCCCGAAAAAAAGCAAATCGCCGGGAGCCAATGTTTTCAAGGCTTTTTGCATATTGAACACGCCATTTTCAAAAACATCCACCGCCGCTCCTACCCTAGCCTGCTGCGAAGCGTCACGCGGCAACAATACACCGTTCAACAAAAACACGGCCCTTACAAATCCGCTGCAATCAACGCCCTTGATCGACGTTCCGCCCCAGAGATAAGGAACGCCCAATAGTTTTTCGCCCGTCGACAATAGGTTGGGGAAATAGGGTTGGGTTTGAGCCAACCAATCGCTGTATTTTTGTGCGTCTTTTTTACGGACGTAACCGGTTTTTCCATTGGGATATTGCACCTGAAAAAACTTTCCTTTTTTCCCAATTAATTTCAGTTGATCGCCCGCGACGACATCCGAAACCGGCAACGAAGTTTCCTTTTTTTCCGAATAAACAGTGCCGTACAGTGCCGTAAAGACAAGCTTTTCGGTCGTTTCCCAACTATTTTTTTCCGCTTCCGTCACGCGAACAATTCCTGGCGTTTCGACATACGCAATATAATTATCCGGCGTCTGGACTAGGTAATAGCCATTTTTAGTTTGTTTCAATATCCGAACCGTCGTTCCCATCAACGCCTGTGTAAGCATTTCGCCTGCCTGCGCGGGTTCTGCACGATGATTGGTTACGGAAAGCGTGACAATACCGAAGTTTTTGTTGTCGGAAAAAGATTCGGGTAAAATTTTTATTTTTTTAGGCGTATTGGGCAAAAGCGAATCAAAGCGCTGCGCTGCATCCCGACTTGTCGTTTCCACCAATACGGAATCGGCGCTCAGCGGCGTCACTTTAAAAAACTGTGATTGATGATCCGGTTTCAGGTTTTTCTCAACGACTTTTACGGCATCAGCAACCGCTTGCGGCAACACGGACTGCGCGTTTATGTTACATCCGTAAAACAAACCTGCCAATAGCAACAATCGACCATTCTTTTTCATAAAGCAAAAGTAAAAAGGTAAATGGAAATATCGCTTTCAGATTTTAGCCCATGGATTTATCCGTGGGAAAGTAAAATGTTATCAAATCACAATGAACCTTTTTTCCAAAAACAAAAACCGTCAAAACGGTTATTTAATCCAATACACTCGCGCGCCCACGGATAAATCAATGGGCTAAAAAGAACAAACGCCGCAATTATACAATCGCGGCGTTTACTTTTATATAACTACTAGAAGAAAAACTAGCGTCTGCTATAGTTTGGCGCTTCTTTCGTAATGTCAATATCGTGCGCGTGGCTTTCGTTCATACCCGCGTTCGTGATCTGTACAAAAGTTGCTTTTTGTAGTTCAGAAATAGTTCTTGCACCGCAATATCCCATACCGGAACGCAGACCACCAATAAACTGCGCAATGACTTCGTGCAGATAACCCTTGTAAGGAACACGACCTTCAATACCTTCTGGAACGAGTTTTTTCGCATCGGATTCTTCCTGGAAATAACGGTCTTTACTACCGTGTGCCATAGACATCGCACCGATACTTCCCATACCGCGGTATTGTTTGAATTTACGTCCTTCGTAAATGATGGTTTCGCCAGGGCTTTCTTCCACACCGGCAAAAATGCTACCCATCATCACCGCGGAAGCACCGGCAGCCAAAGCTTTTACCATGTCGCCCGTGTAACGAATACCGCCATCGCCAATAATCGGAACGCCTGTTCCTTTTAATGCTTCGGCAGCTTCCATGATCGCCGTCAACTGTGGAACACCCGCACCTGCAACGATACGCGTCGTACAGATAGAACCTGGTCCAATACCAACTTTTACCGCATCAGCACCTGCGTCCGCCAATGCTCTTGCACCAGCCGCTGTCGCTACGTTTCCGGCAATAACTTGCAGTTTAGGAAAATTCTTTTTGAGGTTTTTCAAGGATTCGATAACACCCAAACTATGTCCGTGCGCACTATCCAAACCAACAACGTCGACGCCGACCTGCATCAATGCATCGGCACGATCCAGCATGTCAAACGTAATACCCAACGCTGCACCGACCAACAATCTTCCATAAGAATCTTTGATGCCGCTTGGATAATTTTTGAGTTGGAGAATATCTCTATAAGTAATCAAACCGACCAGTTTGCCTTTTTTGTCAACCACGGGCAACTTTTCGATTTTGTGTTGGTGCAATACTTTTTCGGCTTTTTTCAAGTCTACGCCTTCGCTGGCAGTAATCAAGTTTTCGGAGGTCATCACTTCCGAAACTTTTTTGCTTTTCTTCGTTTCGAAACGAAGGTCTCGATTGGTCAATATGCCCACCAGTTTTTGGTCGTTGTCAACAATGGGAATACCGCCAATTCTGTTTTCTTTCATCAAACGGAGTGCATCGCCGATCGTCGCGCTTTCGTGCAGCGTGATCGGATCCATGATCAGGCCGCTTTCGCTTCTTTTTACTTTTCTAACTTGTTCCGCCTGCGCCTCGATCGTCATGTTCTTGTGCAGGATGCCAAGACCGCCTTCGCGAGCCAAAGCTATAGCCAGGCTTGCTTCCGTCACGGTGTCCATAGCTGCGCTAAGGATGGGAAGATTGAGGGAAATCTCTTTGGTGAGATTAGTCTTGATCGTAACTTCTTTGGGTAAAACGTCGCTGTAGCCAGGCATTAACAACACATCGTCAAATGTGAGTCCTGTACCAAATAAGCGACTTTCGTAGGATTTGCTGAGTTCGGAGAGGGATTTTTTCGTTGCCATGTGCAAAGATATAGCAGCGCAGCAATTCCATCCAAAAAAAATTGAAAAAGTGAGGGAATAATTTGCAGTACGCTATATAATTCTAATTGGCAACAATAACTCCAATCAGCAGCTCATATTGATATGACTAGATTTCAATTTACCTGAATAAAAAAATTGCATAAATTTGTAAGATTCTAAAGCCCTGCCCAATATTCATGTCAGACAAAGAAGAACTTAAATCCATTTTCACTGGATCAAAACAATACCTTGAAAAAAGCTTCTTAGAAGAACTTAATTATAAAATCTGGTCAACAAAAGGAGCTCGATTTGAAGCAGACAAAAGATTGACGATAAAATCAAAAATGTCAAATATTAGTTTATCTATATTGTCTGCTTATTTGATAATTGCAGGACTTATTTCTGTTTATAATATTCATTCCAATATAAAATTAGATCTCATTAATTATGTGGTCACAGCTTTAAGTATCATTCTACTTGTCTTATCCCAATATGAGAACTCACAGAACTACAATCTAAGAGCAAAAGACTTTCACAATTGTGGCTTAGAGTTAGCGAATCTTTATAATAAACTAAGAACCTTTAAAACAATGAACGAAAAACCTAGCGAAGATGAAAAGAAAAACTTTACAAACGCTTTATCGGAGGAATACCAAAGAATTTTATCTAAATATGACAATCACCTATCGATCGACTACCTAAACTTTAAAATAAGTCATACCGAATACTTTAAAGAACTAACAGGTAAAGATATCTTAAATGTTAAAAGAAGAAATTTCTGGATTAGATATGGCTGGTACACATTAATCATATTAATAACACCTTTATTAATCGCACTACTCTGTTTGATATAAAAAACTTTCGCTGTTCGGGATGCCCCTATCACACCAACGCGTAACGCTTACCCGGCAAAGACTCAACAATCCCTTTCAGTTCCAAATTAAGCAAAACGGAAGCCAGGCGGCTTTGCGGCATTTCCGCCAAAGCGTTTAGTTCGTCGATGGAAACGGAATCTTTCCCTTCCAACAAGTTGACCAACAGCACTTCGTTTTCGTCAAAATCCTGAAACAACAACCTTTGTTTGAATGCTTTCTTTTTCTTGGTTTCTTCCCAGGACATGAATTGCACAAATTGCTGCGGCGAACAATACAGTTCTGCCTTTTGCTCGGCGATGAGCCAATTGCATCCTTCGCTTTTTTCGTCGGTCAACCGTCCCGGAACGGCAAACACGTCGCGGTTATAGTCGTTGGCAAGATTGGCGGTAATCATGCTACCTCCTTTTTGCGCAGTTTCGACGACGACCGTCACATCCGCCATACCCGCGACAATGCGGTTTCTTTTCGGAAAATTGTATCGGTCTGGCGCAGCGTCGTGGAAAAGTTCGGACACAAGCCCGCCGTTTTCCATCATTTTTTCCGCCAAAAATTTATGTTGGTAAGGATAAAGCGTTTTCAGACCGTGTCCCAATACACCGATCGTCGGGATTTGGTTGTCCACGCAAGCCTGGTGCGCGACCGCGTCAATGCCAAAAGCCAAACCGCTCACGACCAATAAATCCTTTTGATCTTTGAGGTAATCGAGCAGTTCGACGACGATATTTTTCCCATAAGTGGAATTGTTCCTTGTCCCCACAATCGAAACTACTTTTGCAGCATTGAGTTTCATATTGCCTTTTGTAAACAAAATGATCGGCGAATCGGGACAATTTTTCAGACGGTTGGGATATTGATTGTCCGTATAAAAAATCTGCTCAATATCATATTTGTCCATAAACGCCAGTTCCCTTTCCGCACGCTCAAAATCCTTGAAAGCGACAATATCCTTGGCACGTGCCTCGCCTATATTGTCCAGCGACACCAGTTCTTTTATATTGGATTCAAAAATATATTGCGGCTGTTCAAAATATTCCAATAGTTTCTTTATCTGTACAGGACCGATATTGGGAATGCAGGTCAGCGCAAGCTGGTAGATTTTCTCATTGTTCATCAACGAATAGTGTTTTTCTTTAGCCGAATAAAAATAATCAAAAATCCTTTACTGTACGCAACCAATTCATTTACATTTGCCAAAATCCAAATCATGGCGAGTTTTGAAGTTATTGGCGGTACGCAACTCAAGGGAGAAATCACTCCGCAAGGCGCAAAGAACGAAGCGCTGCAAATCATTTCGGCGGTTTTGCTGACATCCGAAGAAGTCATCATCCACAATATACCAGACATATTGGACGTCAACCTACAGATCGAACTGTTGAGCGAACTGGGCGTCAAAGTCAACCGTATCGACAGACACACTTGTTCTTTCCAGGCAGACGACGTAGACATGGAATATTTCGCGTCGGAAGCATTTCGCAAAAAAGGCGGCAAACTACGCGGCAGCGTCATGATCGCGGGTCCGATGCTGGCGCGTTTTCACAAAGCATTTATCCCTAAACCCGGCGGCGACAAAATCGGCCGACGCCGGCTGGACACGCATATTGTCGGTTTTGAAAAATTGGGGACGGAATTTATCTATCACAAAGATTCTAGTTTTTTTGAGCTGAAAGCAACCGCGCTGAAAGGCTGCAATATGCTTTTGGACGAACCGTCCGTTACCGGAACGGCCAATATATTGATGGCGGCGGTCATGGCGGAAGGCACGACGACCATATATAATGCGGCGTGCGAACCTTACATCCAGCAACTTTGCAAAATGCTGAACCGCATGGGCGCGAAAATCAGTAATATAGGCAGCAACCTTCTGACGATCGAAGGCGTAGAAAAACTCGGCGGCACGGAACATACGATGTTGCCCGACATGATCGAAATCGGCAGTTTTATCGGCATGGCGGCGATGACGCAAGGCGAAGTCTCCATCAAAAATGCACGCATCGACCAACTCGGCATCATTCCCGAAAAATTTCAGCAATTGGGCATCCAGATGGAATTTCGCGGTGACGACATTTTCGTACCGGCGCAGGATTCCTACGAAATCAGTACTTATCTGGACGGCGGTATATTGACGATGTACGACGCGCCATGGCCAGGTTTTACGCCCGATTTGCTGAGCATCGTATTGGTCGTTGCAACACAGGCAAAAGGCAGCGTATTGATCCACCAGAAAATGTTTGAAAGCCGTTTGTTTTTTACGGACAAGCTGATCGACATGGGCGCGCAGGTCATTTTGTGCGATCCGCACCGTGCAACAGTGATTGGTTTGGGTAGAAAACATCAGCTGCGCGGCATCACGATGACCAGTCCGGACATTCGCGCGGGACAAGCTTTGTTGATTGCGGCGATGAGCGCGGAAGGAAAAAGCACCATCCAAAACATCGAACAAATTGACCGCGGCTATCAATATATCGACAACCGTCTGAACGCGTTGGGCGCGCAGATTAGGAGAATTGATAGTTAAGTCGAATGCGGAAAGCGGAAAGCTGGTGGCGGAAGTATTGAGCTTGCTGTGACGATAAGCAGCGTTACGTTTTGTACGTTAGTTTTTTCTGCCGTTGTTGGTCGGCGACCAACAACGGCAGAAAAACTTTCAGTTTTATGCTTTGCGCTTTAAGCTTTTTTTGGTCATTCCGTCCTAAACCACTACTTTTGCAAAATTATTTAACTAAAGGGGGTATATAACCGTATGCTGATTATCGATTCAAAAGATTGCGAAAACATCGACAAAGCGCTCAAAAAGTATAAAAAGAAATTTGAGAAAAGCAAAACTTTGTTGCAGCTTAGAGAACGTCAGACTTTCACGAAACCATCCGTGACTCGTCGTACGCAAGTTCTGAAAGCAATCTATAAACAACAGATAGCTTCCGGCAAAATCGAAGCTTAGTTTTACTCGATAAAACGTATTAGATAGCCATAAAGCCATAACTTTATGGCTATTTTTATGTGTATAAAGACTGATAGTAGTTTGTACAGACATGATCCACGGGGATTGAGATTGCCGCGCTTCGTTCGCAATGACGATGAAAATTCAAGTCATTTACAAATGATCGAGAACGTCATTGCGAGGAGGCACGACGAAGCAATCTCAACTCGCGTTCTATTAATCCTAAATCTATCGAACACTTGTTGAGTTATCACCAACACCCAAACTTAATAACCTTGCCAAAAGCAGTGACATAACTTTTAATGTTTCCGAACAGATCAAAAGTAAAAATATGCACTATTTTTACTTTTGCCTTTTTACTTATCCAATATGGAATTGACCATCGCCATCGACCAGTTTCTGAACTATATCCAATACGAAAAACGGTATTCGCAGCATACGTTGGTTTCGTATAGTACGGATTTGTTGCAGGCGCAGACTTTTTTCGAAAAGGAAATGGATATCCGAACTATTGAGGCCATCACGGCGGTAGCGGCGCGTTCGTGGATCGCTTCGCTGAAAAACGACGAGGACGATTCCGCACGAACAATCCGCCGAAAAATCTCCGCATTGCAATCTTTTTTCCGTTTTCATCTGAAAGAAGGCACGGTCGCAGCGACGCCGTTGAGCGCACTCACTTTACCCAAACTCAATAAGCGTTTACCTTCTTTTCTGACCGAAAAAGAAACCGAAAAGTTTGAGGAAGAAAATACCAACACGTCGCTTAAACCGTGGGATTTGCGTAACCAAAAACTCGTCATCCAAATCCTTTACGAAACAGGAATGCGTCGCGACGAACTCATTCATATTGAAATGTCCAATATCGACAAGGGCAACGGCCAACTGAAAGTATTGGGAAAAGGCAACAAGGAAAGGATTTTGCCCATCAGCAAAAATCTGCTATTGGACATCGACCAATACATTGCGGACCGCCCAATACCCGAAACGCCCCACGCCTATCTGCTTGTATTGAAAAACGGTAAAATGCTTTATCCGAAATACGTCTACACGATTGTCCGCAATTACCTGAACGGCATTACTTCTTTACAAAAGAAAAGTCCGCACTTGCTGCGCCACACTTTTGCGACACAACTCCTCAACAACGGTGCGGACTTAAACGCAGTGAAAGAACTATTGGGCCACGCCAGTCTTTCCGCCACGCAAATCTATACGCACAATACCATCGAAAAACTGAAATCCGTTTTCAAACAGGCACATCCGAAAGCGTAGTTTTCTGAATGATGAATGATGAGTTATGAGAGGACGTTGCGACCCGCTGCGCCGTTTTGTCATTGTGGTTACGTTTTTCATATTGGATACTTTTCCAAATCATCAAATGATGAATTCAGATTTTCGTCAGTTTAAAACCTTTTCTTTGCAAAAAATATAAACGTAGCACATGGACCACTTATTCCACGTCATTATTCTTGCCATTATTGAAGGCATTACGGAGTTTCTTCCTATTTCGTCCACGGGACACATGATATTGGCGAGTTCTGTTATGGGAATTGCGCAGGATCGATTCATCCAACTATTTGAGATTGTCGTTCAGCTTGGCGCGATTCTTTCCGTTATCGTATTTTACCACAAAAAATTCTTCCCGCTCAATAAGTGGAATTTCTATTTCAAATTAATCGTTGCCGTTGTTCCTGCGCTAGCATTGGGTGCTATTTTTTCCAAAAAAATCCATGTCCTATTGGGAATGCCGATCGTAACGTCCATTTCTTTGTTCATCGGCGGATTTGTATTGTTGTTTATTGACAAAATGTTCAAAAATCCGACAACGACAAACGTTGACGACGTTTCTTACAAACAAGGTTTCTTTATTGGCATTTGGCAATGTTTGGCGATGATTCCTGGCACAAGCCGTAGCGCAGCGAGCATCATCGGAGGCATGCAACAAAAACTAAACCGCGAAACAGCAGCGGAATTTTCTTTCTTTTTGGCGGTTCCGACAATGTGCGCCGCAACCGGAAAAGATCTTTTGGACGCTTATAAAGATCCCGAAATGCACGACATGATTACCAGCAGCCATTCCTGGTTCTTGATCGGGATTGGTTTTGTCATTGCGTTTATCGTTGCTTTGTTGGCGATTAAATTTTTCATCGGTTATGTACAAAAACACGGATTCAAATTGTTTGGCTGGTACAGAATCATCGTCGGCGGTATTTTCTTGATTTTTTGCCTAAACGGAACGATCAAACCCGAACCAAAAGCTGAAACCGTTCCTGCCAGCACTACGCAGACGCACACCGCGCCGAACACGAACAATACGCCAACAACCACTGCAATCAACCGCTAATGCAATCATCCAAAAAAGTCACCAATGGCTGGGCGATGTACGATTGGGCGAACAGCGCCTATAATCTCGTCATTACTTCCACCATTTTTCCGGCCTATTACGACGCGGTCACTTCCGTCAAAGACGCCAGTGGCAAGGTCGTCGACCACAAGGTTTCCTTTCTTGGATGGCAACTCGAAAGCGGTTCGCTGTACACGTACGCGATCGCTTTTGCGTATTTGATTATTGCCGTCATTTCGCCTTTTTTGTCGTCTATTGCGGACACGCACGGCAGCAAGAAAAAGTTCCTGCGTTTCTTTTGTACGTTGGGATCGGTCGCTTGCGGCATTTTGTTTTTCTTTAAGGCGGATACGTTGCCGTTGGGAGTTATTTGCTGCATATTGGCGGCGGTCGGCTATTGCGGCAGTTTGGTTTTCTACAACGCTTACCTCCCCGAAATCGCGCCTGTCGAAGAACAGGACAAAGTCAGCGCAAAAGGTTTCGCGTTTGGTTATATTGGAAGTGTGATATTGCAGATCATCTGTTTCGTATTGATCATTGCCAAACCGTTTGGCCTGGATGAAGGACTGGCTTCCAGAATTTCATTTTTACTGGTCGGCATTTGGTGGATTGGTTTTGCACAAATAACTTTTCGGACACTTCCCAATACGGCCGCTAAAATCCAGAAACAGCACATAAAAGCTTTGTCCGCATTGAAACGCGTTTGGCAGGAAATCAAGCAGATGCCCGTATTGCGCAATTATCTTTTTTCCTTTTTCTGTTACAGCATGGGCGTACAAACGGTGATGTTAGCGGCTGCATTATTCGGCAGCCAGATCATACACGTACCGACGGACAAACTGATTTTGTCCATATTGATTATACAAGTCGTCGCGATCGCAGGCGCTTACTTGATGGCAAAACTTTCGGACAAATACGGCAATATCCGCGTATTGATGCTGACTGTTTTAGTTTGGGTATTGGTGTGCATATTGGCGTATTTCATCACGACAGTCAACGGATTTTATATTGTCGCGACATTGGTCGGTTTGGTCATGGGTGGCATTCAGTCGCTGAGCCGTTCGACTTATGCCAAACTGATGCCCGAAACAGAAAATACCGCTTCGTTTTTCAGTTTTTACGACGTGACGGAAAAAATCGCCATCGTATTAGGCATGTTCAGTTTTGGTTTTATCGAAAACCTAACGGGCTCGATGCGCAATTCCATATTGGCGCTGATCGTGTTTTTTGCGTTTGGGTTTGTTGGGCTTGTAATTACAAAGGAGAAGCAGAAACGCATCTAAACGCCAAAAAAATAATTGGCAAAATCCAATAGTTCCGTTACTTTTGCACCTCTAATTTTTTTTAATTGTACGGCAAAAACCGTACAGCCTAAATAAATCCATTTTTATGCAAAAAGGTATCCATCCAGAAAATTACCGTTTCGTCGTATTCAAAGACATGAGTAACGGTGACACATTTTTGAGCAAATCCACAACAAAATCCAGCGAAACCATCACATGGGAAGACGGAAACGAATATCCAGTTATCAAATTGGAAATTTCCAATACGTCCCACCCTTTTTACACAGGTAAAAACGTATTGGTTGATACTGCCGGCCGTATCGACAAATTCAAAAAACGCTACGCAAAAGCAGGAAAATAAGCGCATGGTTTATTCCTCAAATAATTTGGTCCCTCCGGTATTTTCGGGGGGATTTTTGTTTATATTTACCCTTTTGTTTCCCTAAGAAACTGTTTATTTTTTTAAAACTATACATACTCAAAATTATAGACGATGACAACTATCACAAGTTATCCAAAAGAGAAAATCAAAGTTCTTTTCCTGGAAAACATAAGCGACAGGGCAGTAGAAAAATTCAAGGAAAACGGCTACACCGACGTCGTGAAATTGTCGAAAGCACTGAGCGAAGACGAATTGGTCGAAGCGATCAAAGACGTACACTTGATCGGTATTCGTTCCAAAACGCAGATTACCGAAAAAGTAATCAAGGCGGCCAACAAACTACAAGCCATCGGCTGCTTTTGTATTGGGACAAATCAAGTCGACCTCCAATCGGCCGAACAGGAAGGTGTTGCGGTTTTCAACGCGCCGTACAGCAACACACGCAGCGTTGCAGAGTTGGTTATCGGAACGTCCATCATGCTGATCAGAAGAATTTTTGAGAAAAACGAACTGGCACATAAAGGTGAATGGGACAAATCTGCAACGGGCAGCCATGAACTGCGCGGCAAAACCTTGGGCATCATCGGCTACGGCAATATTGGTTCTCAGTTGAGCGTATTGGCAGAAGCGATGGGCATGAAAGTATTGTTCTTTGACACGGAAATCAAACTGCCCTTGGGCAACGCCATTGCCTGCAAAACGATGAAAGAGGTTTTGAACAAAGCCGATATTGTTTCCCTGCACGTACCGGAAATTCCGTCCACGCAAAATCTGATCAACGCAAGCAATATCCATGAATTTAAAAAAGGTGCTATATTGATCAACGACGCGCGCGGAACAGTCGTCGACCTTGACGTATTGGAAAAAGCGTTGCGCAACGGCGACCTTAGCGGTGCGGCGATCGACGTATTCCCGGTCGAACCTAAAAAGAACGGCGACAAGTTTGAATCAGTTTTGCAAGGTATTCCAAACGTATTGTTGACGCCGCATATTGGTGGATCGACAGAAGAAGCACAAGAAAACATCGGCGTGGACGTAAGTACCAAACTCTTCAAATATCTGGAAAACGGTATTTCGGACGGTTCGTTGACGGTTCCGTCTCTGAGCTTGCCACCGCACCCAACAGCGCACCGTATTTTGCATATCCACGAAAACAAACCGGGTATGATGAGTGCGATCAATACGGAATTGTCCAAAAACAATATCAACATATTGGGACAATACCTGAAAACGAACGACAAAATCGGCTATGTCGTATTGGACGTGGATACCAAACTGTCAGAACAGGCTTTCAAACTTTTGAAAAATATCAAAGGGACCATCAAAGTACGAAAACTGTATTAATCGAAACAAACCAATATGACTTTTAGCCTCACGCTCGTCATCATCGTCGCAACCTGTATCGTGTCGTTCATTGGATTGTCCAATAGAGATGTGATCAACAAACTGATATTTTATCCGCCAGCCATTCAACAAAACAAGGAATGGTACCGATTTTTCAGCCATGGATTGATCCATGCGGACATTGGGCACTTGTTTTTCAATATGTTCGCGTTGTATTCTTTCGGCGAGACGTTGGAACGTTTTTTCGGGGCGCTTTTTGGCAATGCGGGCTACGTGATATATTTACTGTTCTATGTTTCGGCGTTGGCGATCAGCAGCATTCCGACTTATCTCAAGCAGAAAAACAATAGTTCGTATATGAGTCTGGGTGCGTCGGGGGCGATTTCGGCGGTGGTTTTTGCGGTTATCATGCTTATCCCGACGAGCAAGTTGGGCATCCTATTTTTGCCGATCGACATTCCAGCTTTTATATTCGGGATATTGTACGTCGCATTGTCGGCTTATCTGGACAAACGCGGCACTGGCAATATCAACCACTCGGCACATTTGTTCGGCGCCTTATACGGAATCGTGTTTATCATATTGGTTTGCCAAATAGGCAACTATCCTCTATTGACCAATTTTATTGGACAAATAAAAGACTATATTTCGCCGTCGAAAGCAGCGAATCCTTTTGAATAGAAAAGAAAAATCCCGGCAGAAAATGTCGGTTTTTTTTTATTGAAACGTTTATTAATTGCTTACCTTCTTACCATTAAATTCAGAAGGCGAAACGCCTGTCAACCTTTTGAATACGGTAGAGAAATAACTCGACGTAGCAAAACCCGTTTTTGTGGCAATTTCCGCAATGGTCAATTCCCCTTCGCGCAGGTAGTTTTTGGCTTTCAATATGCGCGCGTTCAATATATATTCGTTGACATTGGTCTGCATAAGGGCTTTCACTTTACGGTATAATTGAACTTTGGACAAATGCATGGTATCACAAATCATCTGCACGTTGAGTTGTTCATCCGAAAGATTTTTCTCCACTACTGAAATAAAATCCGTGACAAATTTTCGGTTCTGTTTAGAGTTGCTGTTTTCCGCAACATTTTCCAATGTAGGATTGTTTCCTAACGAAGTATAATGCTCTTTAAGCAACGCGTTGTTTACCAAAAGATTATTGATCGTTTCGTTCAATACGTCGAAGTGGAAAGGTTTGGCAAGATAAGCGTTAGCAAGATTTTTAAGCCCTTCTTTATATTGCTGGTCTGAGGTTCTTGCTGTCAATAATACGACCGGAATGTAGGATGTCTTTACGTCACTTTTGCAACGCCGCGTAATTTCCAGTCCATCCATATCAGGCAACACAATATCACATACAATCAGATCGGGCAACAATTCATATAACGTTTTAATAGCCGTCTGTCCGTCTTTTGCGGTGACGACATCATAGGATTCGGACAATTTTCGGTGCAGCATATTGCGTAGGTCATCGTTGTCCTCGACAACCAATATTGTCGCGCGTTTCTCATTTCCTGAAAAGATATGGGTATCCGCCGATGTTTCCGCAAAACTTCCTGCATCGAGCGCCATCGTAAATATATTGCCTTGACTATCCGAAAACGAAGTTTCTTCCGACTTTAGGAACATTTCCTGCGGCGTGTAATGGTATTCCAACGGAATGGAAAACGAAAATTTAGTTCCACGGTGAGGCCGACTTTCGACAGACACATTTCCGTGGTGCAACAATGCCAATTCGCGTACAAGCGACAATCCAATACCGTTGCTTTGCGTTTGACGTTTTTGAGGATTATGGAAAAAAGAAAACAGCTGTTTCTGACTTTCTTCGTCGATACCTTGCCCCGTATCTTCTACTTCGAGCAAGATCCTGTTTCCTTCGCGATCTTCCTTCAGCAATATCTGAATATCACCACCGTCCGGCGTAAACTTAAAAGCATTGGACAACAGATTGAGCAGTATTTTTTCAATGACATACGCGTCAAAAAAACAAGCGATCGAACGTGTGGAAGACGCTACGCGCGTCGTTATGTGCCGCTGTTTGGCAAGACTGTCAAAAGATTGCAGCACCTCATGCGCAAAACCAACAATATCGTCCTGGCTGACCTGCAACTGAAACTTTCCAAATTCTATCTTGCGAAGATCCATCAACTGCGTTACCAATTGCAAAAGACGATAGGCGTTCTTCCGCATCATCAGCAAAACAGATTTTGCGTCACGCGTCAGTTTCGGATTGGAAAGCATTTCGTCCAGAGGCGTCAATATCAGCGACAACGGCGTTCGGAATTCGTGCGATATTTTGGTAAAAAAATTTATTTTGGCTTCATGCGTTTCCTGCGCTTCGAGGGACATTTTTCGGATCTGCTCGTTTTTGGTACTGATGTCTCGATTTTTGTTGTAAAGTGCCCTATTTATTTTTTTGTTCACGATCCTAGAATACCATAGCAATATTGCCGCCAACAGCAGCAACGTCACAAATATTCCAAGAACCGCAATATAGGTCCGCTGACTTTTATAGATTTTCTGCTGCGCATGGATCATTTCTTGTTGATGTTTGATATCCTCTTGCTGACTAGCAATTTTATCCAGCTGCATCTCCACGGTTTCCACATTACTGGAATCGATAAGCGCCGTTTTCAATACAGTTTGCCGTGGTACCGTTTGATGCGCCGCCAGCAATGCGGTGTTACGTATGGCCTCTTTTCCTCCAGTCGGATAAATAATAGAACCTGTCAGCCATCCTTTTTTTACCATATCTAAACCCAATCCTTCCCCGGGCAACGCGTCCACACCCACCACAGGAACTTTTTTATGCGTGACGCGTTCCAATATCGCCGCGGCAGCACCAGCCATCACATCATTGTGGGCAAAAACAGCATCAATATCAACCAACTGATTTGCAACCTTTTCCAGCTCCTTTTGCGCATTTTGGGCAGTCCAGTCACCCCTAATTTTCAAAGGAACGTGCAACTGAGGAAACTGAGAAACGATCGAGTCAAATCCTTTGGCACGGTCCATCGCAGGAGAAGACGAAGGTTGTCCCGTGATTTCCAGGATATTGCCTTTTCCGCCCAAGATATTGGCCAGATATTTTCCGGCAATCGCGCCGATCTGTTTGTTATCCGCACCAATATGCGTAGTAAAATTTTGGGAAGCGATATTTCTGTCCAATACAATGACGGGGATTCCTCGTTTGTACACTTTCGCGACGATCGGCTCTAGTTGATGTGCATCCGTCGCACATATAATCAATACATCAATTCCCTCTTGCAACAATTCGTCGACTTGCCTGATCTGTTCGGGAACACTGTCGTGGGTTTCTTTGTAAAGCATTTTGAGGTTGGGATGAAAGAAAAGTTCCCGATCCATCTCTTCGTGCATCGTTTTTCTCCAGCTATCGGCTTCCCCACTTTGTGAAAATCCAATGACATATTGCCGATTATCGTTGCGCCTATTGCAACTCATATTGATTATTGCCACGCACGACAATACAAACAAACAACTTCTGCGAAAAAGGATTTTACAAAGCATCAAATTTCATTTACACATGACAAGACAGTAGAACAATATTATAAAAAAAACAAACTGAAAGAATAAATTTTAAAACAAACGATTCAAATTTAAACAAAAACATATTATATAAAAATATAAATAATATATAAACATATAACAAACAATATAAAGTAAACAAAAGCACAATTGATACAAATTTAAACATAATTGTCTTTTTTTTAAAACAACCAATGTAAGCAGCAACGATAATATTGCACCATAAACAAACATTCATTAGCATGAACAAAAGCGTATTTGTGTGGAGTATTGTTGTCGCACTCGGAGGATTGCTGTTTGGGATGGACGTAGCCGTCATCTCAGGAGCCGAACAGCAAATCCAAAAGTATTGGCAACTCAGTGATGTCGTACATGGTCAAGTCCTAGCTTCTGCATTATACGGTACGATCATCGGAGCATTGTTCGGCGGCATTCCAGCCGAAAAATTTGGACGTAAAAAAGTCCTATATTGGATTGGAGCTATTTTCCTCATCGCGTCTTTAGGTTCTGCATTGGCGAGCAATGTCGTACAGTTTATTTTGTTTCGCTTTTTGGGCGGACTCGGCGTCGGCGCATCTTCCGTCGTAGCACCGATGTTCATATCGGAAATAGCACCAGCCAAAAACAGAGGTAAATTGGTTGCAACGTTTCAATTCAATATTGTATTTGGGATATTGCTGGCTTATTTGTCCAATTACCTGTTGGCTTCCATTGGCGAAACGGCATGGCGCTGGATGCTGGGGATATTGGCTATCCCGGCAGCATTGTTTGTCGTGTTATTGTCTTTCGTACCCGAAAGCCCCCGTTGGCTGATGGTGCACCGCAACGACTACGAACGCGCCAGAACAATTTTAAGCATTTCCGATCCGGAAGGCGTGGACGAAGCAATTATAGCCATCCAAGAAGACTTGCAACAGGAAAAGAAGAAAGCCAGCCTCTCCGACTTTTTTTCAAAGAAATACATCAAGCCGATCATCATGGCAATGCTGATTGCGCTGTTCAACCAGCTATCGGGCATTAACGCCATCATCTATTTTGCACCGCGTGTATTTGAATTAGCTGGTTTGGGAAAAAGTGCCGCGTTTCTACAAAGTACAGGAGTCGGGCTTGTCAACCTCGCCGCGACCATGTTTGGACTCAACCTCATCGACAGATTAGGACGCAAAAAATTGATGTTGATCGGTTCCATCGGATACATATTCTCGCTGGGGGCCATTGCAGCGGCATTCTACTTCCATTATTTGGGCGGAATGGTAGTGCCGGTATTGGTATTCCTGTTCATTGCCTCGCACGCCGTAGGACAAGGTTCCGTCATCTGGGTGTTCATATCCGAAATCTTCCCCAACGAAGTCCGCTCCTATGGACAGTCGTTAGGAAGTTCCGTCCATTGGATCATGGCCGCCATCATCACGGGAACATTTCCCTTTTTTGCCAACAATCCGTCCATCGGACCAGCCAAAATATTCTTGTTCTTTATGCTGATGATGGTTTGGCAGCTTTGGTGGGTACTATTTAAAATGCCCGAAACGAAGGGGAAATCATTGGAAAAAATCAAAAACATCATCGTTCACTAATAAAAAATTTCATCCAAATGGAGCATCATACATACAACATTGTTTGTTTTGGCGAAATATTGTGGGATATACTACCGGGAGGCGCAAAACCCGGCGGTGCACCGATGAACGTTGCCTTTCATTTAAAAAAATTTGGACAGCGTCCCGGCACGCTCACACGCGTGGGTATGGACGAAAAAGGTCATGCCTTGAAAGACCTGCTTTCGCAACAAGACATTTCGCTGGAACTCGTGCAGGACGATCCGATCTATCCTACAGGAATCGTCACCGCTACACCGGACGAGAACAACAATATGTCCTACGACATCATCCGCCCCGTGGCATGGGATTTCATAGAATTGGAAACGTCCCATCAAAAAATAATGCAGGACGCCGATTATTTTTTGTTTGGCAGTCTGGCTGCACGTAGCCAAACATCCCACGACACACTTTTTGCCCTAATAGAAATGGCCAACAAAAAAGTATTGGACATCAACCTGCGTCCACCTCATTTCAACAAAAAAGTCGTTTCGGACTTGTTTGCAAAAGCCGACATCCTCAAACTGAACGAAGACGAACTAGAACTCGTAACAGGTTGGTTTTCTGGCTATTCCAATATGGAAGACCGGATTGCGCATCTTCAGGATAGGTTTGACATCCCCTCTGTCATTGTCACGTTGGGTGCCGACGGTGCCATCTTGCGTCAAAAAGGCTACATGTATCGACATGCCGGCTACCAGGTAAAAGTCGCCGACACGGTGGGTAGTGGCGATTCGTTCCTTGCGGCTTTTTTATCCAAAACGATAGAGGGCGCAACACCGTCAGAAAGCTTGACATTCGCTGCAGCCGTAGGCGCGACAGTTGCATCCCGATCTGGGGCCTGGGCAAACTACACTTTGGAAGATGTGCAGCATCTGATAGATGCCAATATAGCAGACAACTAAAATCATCTTTATCTCTTTAACGAAAAAGGCTACGCATCCCCTCCCTACAATCATCCCATTTCATTATTCATTCATTCGAAACAAATGCCATGAAAAGAATCATTTATTTACTGATAGGACTATTTATCTCCCTATCGTCCTACGCACAACATTCAAGCATGAGTGGTGTAGTGGTAGAAAAAACGACAAACAATCCAATAGGCAGTGTATTGATTAAGGGAATCAATCACATGACCCTGTCGGACAGTTTGGGACATTTTTCCATAGATGCCGAAAATGGAGAAACCATTACTTTTTCTCAGGTCGGCTTTCAAACGTACAACTACAAAATAGTCAATACCGACGCGACAAGTTTGACTATTGAACTGGAACCATTGCCGTCCTCATTAGATGCAGTGGTTGTAACCGGTTATACCAAAGAGCGCAAAAAAGACCTTACCGGCGCCGTATCCATCGTCAATGTCAATGATCTGGACAAACAGACAACGGCCAATCCCATCAAAGCATTGCAAGGACAAGCCGCAGGCGTATATGTCACAGGGGATGGTAGCCCAAGTGGAAGCAGCGCCAGTATCCAAATACGAGGCGTAGGCACGCTCAACAGCACACAACCATTGTATATCATAGATGGCGTACCTACCGAAGCGGGCATGCACGAACTGAACGCGAGCGACATCGAATCTATGCAAATATTGAAAGACGCGTCCGCGGCAAGCATCTATGGTTCCCGTGCCGCAAACGGTGTCATCATCATCACGACCAAAAAAGGAAAAGCGGGACACCTAGCCGTCAGTTTTGTCGGTAGCACTTCCGTTTCCCAATATGCCTACAAGATGAAGGTTTTGAATGCAGGAGGTTTCGGTCAGGCATTGTGGCAGGCCTCCGTCAATGATGGTGTAGATCCCAACACCAATAGTCTTTTGTATAAATTTAATTGGAGCGTGGATCCTAATGGCCAGCACATTTTAAATAAAACAATACTTCCGGAATATCTGAACGCTGCCCAAACAGAAAAAACCACCAATACGGATTGGTTCAACGAAATCACGCATCCGGGCATTATCCAGAACTACAATCTGACTTTGTCCAACGGAAACGAAAAAGGCAGCTATCTATTTTCCATGGGCGACTACAACAACCAAGGTATCGTAAAGACAACCAATTTTAAACGTTACTCCATGCGTTTAAATTCGGATTACAAACTCTTCAACGACAGAGTTACTATTGGCGAAAATTTCACCTTAAACAAAACAAGAGAAGTGGGACTGCCTGACCCAAATATCATGCAGATAGCCTTGCAAGCCTTGCCTATTGTTCCGGTGCATACGGTAGATGGAATAGGTTGGGGCGGTCCAGAAGCGGGCATGAACGATCGTCAAAACCCAGTTCGACTGGAACAGGACAACAAAGACAACTACTACAACTATCTCCGCATATTCGGAAATGCCTATGTAGATGTCAAGATCTTGAAAGGACTCACATTCCGTTCTAATTATGGCGTGGACTACGGTAATTACAACTCCAGAAGCTTTCAAAAAACGTACAAATCTGGTTATTTGAGCAGCGACCTCAACACGTTAAACGTCAGTGAAAGCCAAACCACAAAACAAAACTTAAGCAACACGCTCAACTATGTCAATGATTTTGGAAAACATCATTTGGACGTATTGTTAGGAACGGAATACTACCACGAATACGACAACAATTTCTGGGCTAGCCGACAAGGCTTTAGTTCTCAGGACCTGGACTACCAATATTTGGATGCTGGCTCCGGCACACAACAAAACGGAGGTAATGCCAAGGAATATGCGCTGCTCTCCTATTTCGGAAAAGTCAACTATTCCTATGACGGTCGCTACTTGGCGTCTTTCACGTTGCGTGACGACGGATCTTCTCGCTTTGGACGCAACAACCAATATGGCATTTTTCCTGCATTCTCTTTGGGATGGAGAGCGAGTCAGGAAAAGTTTTTCACGGAAACTTTTTTGGGCAATATTTTCAGTGATTTGAAATTTAGGTTTGGTTGGGGACAAACGGGTAACCAAGAGATCGCGACCAATGCAACTTTCAATATCTACCAGACCAATTATGCCGGTGGAGATCCTACATGGGCAACGTCTTTGGGAACTGCCTACGATATCAAAGGTACAGGAAGTGGCTTGTTGCCGTCAGGATATGCACAGACGCAGACGGGCAATCCTAATCTGAGATGGGAAGCCAGCACCATGTCCAACTGGGGTATTGATTTCGGCTTTCTGAACAACCATTTGACAGGAAGCGTAGATTATTTTATCAAAAAAACAAGCGACATCTTAGTCAATCCACCCTACATCGCAGTCGACGGAGAAGGCGGTTCGCAATGGGTCAATGGAGCCTCTATGCAAAACAAAGGGCTCGAGCTTGCACTTACCTACAACGGAAAAATCAACGACGACTGGACTTACACCATCAACGGCAACATTTCCGAATACCGAAACAAAATCACCGAATTGCCGCAATCTGTCCTTTATTCTTACGGTGGCAACGGTTCTACCCAAAACATATTGGGACGACCAATCGGTTCTTTCTACGGCTATGTAGCGGACGGACTTTTCAGAACGCAAAAAGAAGTGGACGAAAGTGCGGCACAGCAAGGCAAAGGTTTGGGCAGAATCCACTACAAAGATTTGGACGGCAACGGCATCATAGATGTTCAGGATCAGACATGGATCGGCAACCCCAACCCAAGATTTACGTATGGTTTTAATTTTTCCACCAGATACAAAAACTTCGATTTTTCCTTCTTCATACAAGGCGTACAAGGCAACGATGTCAATAATATACAAAAACAAATGACCGACTTCTGGAGCGTGAGCGACCCCGGCTCCAATAAAGGCGTTCGTGTATTGGATGCATGGACACCCGAAAATCCCAATGCTACAGTTCCTGCATTGACCTTAACGGATGCCAATAATGAATCGCGCTTTTCCTCTTATTATATAGAGAAAGGCACTTACATGAAACTCCGCAACTTACAGTTGGGCTATACACTTCCCAAAGCGACACTGCAAAGAATGAAGTTGTCCAGCTTCAGAGTGTACATCGGCGGCGACAACCTTCTTTTATTGATGAAGAGCAAATCTTTTACAGGAGTCGATCCCGAAACGCCAGCGTATGGCTATCCCAACCCAAGAATACTGACAGGAGGTGTTAGCATCTCCTTATAACAAAAGTCATTTTGAACTACTAAATATCCATATCATGAACTTGTTCAATAAGAAATCATTAAGCACCGCCATTATAGCATTGGGCTTACCAATCATAACGTTGGTCAGCTGTAGCAAAAAGCTGGACGTCAACCCCAAAGGAGCCATCAGCCAAGAGCAGATCAATACACCCGAAGGTGCCGAAAGTCTGGTAACGGCGGCCTACGCCCAACTAGGAAACGACCATTATGACCAACCTTTCAGCCTTTGGGAATATGGAGACGTGCGCGGCGGCGACGCCTACAAAGGAGGTTCGGGCACTTCCGACATTCAGAATTTCCATTTTATCGAAACCTTCGCGGGAACGCTTGTCAATTTTGGTGAAGTCGACGCGCTTTGGTACGATATGTATATTGGCGTATCGCGCGTCAATGCAGCGCTCAATTCCATTGAATCTTTGACGGACGCCCAATACCCGTTGAAACAGCAACGCATAGCAGAAATGCGTTTTTTACGGGCGCACTGGTATTTTCAGCTAAAGATTTTGTTTAAATATGTACCTTATATTGACGAAAATGCAGACCGCAGCCATTACGATACGATTGGCAACAGAACTTTAAGCAACGACCAGCTTTGGGAAAAAATTGCCGAAGATTTTTCTTTTGCGGCAAGCAACCTACCGCAAACCAAAACGGATGTTGGTCGTCCGGACAAAGCGGCGGCGTTTGCCTACTTGGCCAAAACGAGATTGTATCAAGCCTATACGCAAGACGATCAGAACAATGTGACAGGCATCAATACGACTGATTTGCAGGCTGTGGTAAGTGCGACGGATTCCGTATTGGCTTCCAGCTATCATCTCGAATCTGATTTTGCCAATAACTTTCTACCGGGAAAATACGAAAACGGCGTCGAATCTGTATGGGCAGTCCAATATTCGCATGATGATGGAACGCAATATGGACGTTTGAATTGGGGAGACCAGTTAAGCGTTCCGCAAGGTTTGGGCTGTTGCGATTTTAAAAAACCCAGCCAAAATCTGGCCAACGCGTTTAAAACAGATGCCAACGGATTACCGTTGACAGATACATACAACAACAGCGACGTCAACCCATTCACCGACAATGTCGATCCGCGCATGGACCACACGATTGCCTTTCCCAACAAAAACTGGAAATACAATTCTGCGAATATTTTTCTGGATAGTTGGAGCCGCAACCCGGCCGTTTATGGCAACTATGCTTCCCTGAAAGAAAACGTAGATCCCAATAGTGGCTATTTCTTTCATGTAGGCCCATTTTTCCCCAATGCCAAAAACCGTATCATATTGCGTTTCGCAGACATTTTGCTGATGCGCGCCGAAGCATTGATTGAGTTGGGAAGACAGGCAGAAGCGCTCCCATTGATCAATCAGCTTAGGGTTCGCGCCGCTGCCAGCACGGGAATGTTGGTCAACGCCAACGGTAGCCCAGAAGGAAAATATGTGGTAAAACCCTATATCGACGGCGTCAATATTGCCTGGACGCAAGACAATGCCCGCAAAGCGTTACGGTTCGAACGCCGACTAGAAATGGCGGAAGAAGGAAGCCATTTCTTCGACCTCGTAAGATGGGGTATTGCAGCAACGGAAATGAACAATTTCTTTGCCGTAGAAAAAACAAAATGGTCTTTTTTAAGTGTTGGCTTTTTTACCAAAAACAAAAACGAATACCTCCCCATTCCGCAAAACCAAATCAATTTCAGTCAAGGATTGTACAAACAAAACTTTGGGTATTAAGCCTTGTCACCTTCTAAAATTTTGTCTAATATGAAAAATATAATCGCGTCATCCATATATGCCGCTGCACTTTTCATGGCAACGGGTTTGCTGGGTTGCCAAAAAGAAACCTACCGCGGACCTGAGCTAGAATTAAACAGCAATGTCAAAATTGCCAATTTCAGTATTGGCAGCGTTGCAGGTATTGTCAACGACAGTACCAATACAATACAAGTAACTTTTCCATTCGGATACAACAGAAAAGTTGTTGCGCCCAATGTAGAAGTTGCAGCCGGCGCTACTGTTTCGCCGGCTGCGGGCCAAACCGTAGACCTGACAAACAGTGTCAAGTACACCGTCACAAACGGTAACATTTATAAAAGCTATACGGTAGTCCCGAGTGAACAACCTGCCATATTATCTTTTGTGGTAGCAGGCACCACCGCGACAATAGACGAAACGAGTAGAACCATCAAGGCAATCGTACCTGTCACGACTGACCTCACTACGCTTTCGCCTACGGTTACGTTGGCAACGGGAGCGACAATAGCGCCAGCTTCCGGACAAAAACTTGACTTTACAAACCCGGTGGTATTTACCGTCAAAAAAGATACGGCAACGGTAAAATATACCGTAACGGTCACCACTCCGGAAACTATTGCGTTTATAGGTACGGCAGCCTCCGCAGACGAACTGACCAACAATGACGAACTAGCCGCATGGAAATGGTTGTCGTCTGTCAATACGTTGGCCGACTATGTTTCGCTCACCAATATACAAAACGGAATCGTCGACTTGAGTAAATACAAAATCATCTGGTGGCACGAGGACGACAATCAGGCAATCCCGACAATTGCGATGAACACGAACGTCACCCAAGCGTTTAAGCATTATTATGCCAACGGTGGTAATTTCTTGCTGACATCCTACGCGGCATTGTACGTTGACGCAATCGGCATCGTGCCCGCTGGCAAAGCGCCCAACAACGCATTTGGCGACAATACTCCTTGGGTAGAACCCAATTGGGACTGGGGTATTTCGTACAAAGGTTACGCGTCCAATCCAATATTTGCAGGATTGCCACAAGCTTCGGACAAATCCGACCCGACGGTTTACCTATTATCACACGGCACATTTAGACTGAACCACGTAGCACAATGGCATATTGGAACAGACTGGGGCGGCTATGCCACGCCTGCCGACTGGAGAGCACAAACAGGCGGTTTGGACTTGGGTAGTTCGGAAGGAGATCCCAACCATACAGGAGCGGTTACGATGGCCGCATTTCCCAAAACGGCGGCACATGGTGCAACGATCGTTATTGGTTCGGGTTCTTATGATTGGTATTCGGAAGCCGATCCTACCAACACACCTAGCCAACCCGCCAATACGGACCTATCCAATATCCAAAAACTCACCACCAATATTTTTGAATACCTCAACAAACAATAACCCCTTCAATTCTCAACGGAATGAACGATAGCTGTTCCGTTGAGATAGATCCTATAATGCTTGAGGAATCATTAAAACAATCCTATAAAAATGAAAAATCAAATATTAGGCATCGTGGCGGCCATCAGTATAACAGGAATGGCCGCTTGCCAAAAAAACAATGCTGAGTTTAACCAGCAAGATCTAACAAACCCTGTATCCATCATGCCGCAACCACCTTCCCAATGGATCAATTTTACCGGCAGCACGTACTATTCATCGGGATTTGTCGGAGACGTCATGCCCTATTACGACGGTAGCACTTTCCACATTTATTATTTGCATGATGGCGACGGCAATGGAAGTTATCATCCCATACACGCATTTGAATCTTCCGACATGGTACATTACAGCTACGACGGCAAGATGCTGGCTTATGGTTCGGATAGTGCACAGGACAGAGCACTTGGAACAGGTTCGGTTATCAAAATAGGCTCGACTTATTATTTTTACTACACAGGGCACAACGACCTGAACTGGACAAATGGAAAACCAGTCGAAGGCGTGATGTATGCAACCAGCACCGACCTGAAAACTTGGACAAAAAAACAAGGTTTTGACCTTGTCCCTTCCACTGGTTATGACGCCAACGATTTCCGCGATCCGTTTGTATATTACGACAGTACAGCCAACCAATATACAATGCTCGTCGCCGCGCGCCAAAATGGAAAACCTGTCACGGCGCGTTATACCACAAAGGATCCGTCTACCGATAATTGGGCAATACAGTCTCCATTTTATATTGCAGACAATGCAAAATATTCCATGATGGAATGTCCTGACTTTTTCCATATGGGCAATTACTATTACTTAGTGTTTTCCGAAAACTATGTCAACTACACGACACATTATAGGATTGCAACTTCTCCCAACGGACCGTGGACGACGCCCGCCAACGACGTATTGGACGGCGCATTTTTCTATGCGGGAAAAACAGCTACGGACGGAAAAAACAGGTATTTGTTTGGATGGTCGTACCGAAAAGACGGAGCCAACGATTATGGTGGAAAAGTCTGGGGTGGCAACTTAATCGTTCATCAATTGGTACAAAATAGTGACGGTACGCTTTCCACTATAAATCCGCAAACGCAGGCGCAATTATTTACCAAAACGGAAAGCCTGCAACCAATAGACATCAACAACGCCAACGGTTCCAACAATGACTATACCATTCAATCAAATGGAACGGTCCATTTCGGAATGATCAACGGACAAAAGAAAATCACGACTACTATAAGCGGCCTAACAGGCAGCAACGATGCAGGTTTCGTATTTGGATGGGCGCGCGCAGGCAGTGGCGACTACTATAAAGTAAGACTTCAGTCAGGTGTTGCATCCATCGTAAAAGTACAACCACCCAATGAATATCCAGACGCATCCATCCCTTATAAGGTATCTGCCAACGGCGACATCAATCTGGAGGTTTTGATAGATAATTCTTCCTTTGTTGTCAACATTAATGGCAATACAAGCCTTACCGGACGTAGTTATTGGCTACCTAATGCACAATGGGGTTTATATTCCAATGAAAATAATGTTACGTTTAAGCAGTTGAATTTATTCGGATACTAATAATATAGGAATACCGCATTTTTTTGCGGTATTCTTTAATCTCAATCATCGGCAATACATTTACTTTGGAACAAATCCTATACAATAAGATGAAACAGACCCTCAAATCAAGAATTGTTTTTTTGCTGTTCACTATTTGTCTTGCCACAACAGTAAATGCCCAGCACACCAAGTTGCCTCCGTTCAGAATGGTGCAAGCCAATAACCAATTATTCAGGGCAGAGCAACTTCCGTTTGGAAGGCCGATTATATTGATATACTTTTTGCCAGATTGCGCACACTGCCAATTATTGACCGAAAATATCCTAAAGTATGTCAATGACTTTAAAAACACGTCCTGCGCAATGGTTACTTATTATCCAACGAATGAAGTAAGTACATTTTCCCGAAAATACGGGCTAGACAAATTTTCCAATTTTTATGTTGGAACAGAAGGCAATTCCTTTTTTCTGAAAAAATATTACAATCTTTCCAAACTGCCCTTCATGGCACTATATACCCAAAACGGAGACCTTGTAAAAACCTACTATACGGAAGATGGTTTTACCGATTTATTGCAGCAACTAAAAAAATTAAAACAATGAAAAGTTTCAATTATACAAAGCTATTGACAGTTATCCTATTACTTATATTGGGCGGAACGACGGAAACCCATGCACAAAATCCTTCCGCTGAACCTTATCGTCCGGCATTTCATTTCACCCCCAAAAAAGGCTGGATGAACGATCCCAACGGAATGGTATATTACAAAGGCGTTTATCATTTGTTTTTTCAGCACAATCCCGACAGCACCGTTTGGGGACCGATGCATTGGGGACACGCAACCAGTAAGGATTTAGTACATTGGCAGGAATTGCCGATTGCACTGTATCCTGATTCGTTGGGAACTATTTTTTCTGGCAGTGCGGTGATAGACCTCAACAATACTGCTGGTTTTGGCAAAAACGCGATGATTGCCATTTATACAAACCATAACCCGCAATTGGAAAAATTAGGCTCAGATAAATTCCAAAACCAAAGTATTGCTTATAGTCTGGATCAAGGAAAAACCTGGACAAAATACAAAGGAAATCCTATAGTAAAAAATCCCGGCATCCGGGACTTTCGTGATCCAAAAGTATTTTGGTATGCACCACAAAACAAATGGATCATGACACTCGCAACGCTTGACCACATTACGTTTTACGCCTCTCCCGATTTAAAAAACTGGAAAGAAGAAAGCGAATTTGGCAAAACATTAGGTGCGCATGGCGGCGTATGGGAATGCCCCGATTTGTTTCCGTTGGACTATAATGGAAAACGAGTTTGGGTATTGATAGTCAATCTCAATCCTGGCGGTCCCAACGGCGGTTCCGCTACGCAATATTTCACAGGCGATTTTGACGGACACACTTTCACACCAAACGAAACACAAACGAAATGGTTAGACTATGGTCCCGACGAATATGCAGGCATCACTTGGTCCAATACGGGAAATAAAAGAATATTGTTAGGCTGGATGAGCAATTGGGAATACGCCAATGTTGTACCTACTCAAAAGTGGCGAAGCGCTACGACAATCCCTAGAGAATTGTCCCTCGAAAAAATAAAAAATTCCTATCATATAGTATCCAAGCCAACAAAGAGTCTGAATGACTTGAAAGGCTATACAAAAACACTTTCCAATATAACCATTCACGATTCCATAGACGTCACACAACGTTTGGGAAATGTAACAGGATTATTTCAGTTGGATTTGAAAACTTTGTCATTGAATGATTTTTCGCTCGAATTGTCCAATACGAAAGGAGACTTAATTATAATAGGATTCGACAAGAAAAACAATCAATACTATATTGATCGTACACAATCCGGCATTTCCGATTTCAATAAAAATTTTGCCCAAAAACATACGGCACCACGTTTTGCAAACGGCAACTCAATCGAGCTGAAACTTATAGCAGACAAAGCTTCCGTAGAACTATTTGCAGATGAAGGATTGTCCACTATGACCAGCATATTTTTTCCCCGCGAACCTATTTGTTATATTAAAATAAAAACCAATAGTAAAAATCTAACTATAAAAAAGCTACAGTTAAAAACGATTTCAGACGATAATTAAAACAGTAAAGCCGTCCGTATTTGTTTGGAAAAATACGGACGGCCAATATATAAAAACCCTATTATCATTTATCGTTTTGTCCGCAGCACCTGCAATTTCAAGATCGCCGCCATCGTCAACGAATCGGTAATTTCGCCGGACAATACCATACTCAATACATCTTCAAAAGGTAATTTTTTCACACGCAAATCTTCTGTTTCGTCAAAATTCGTTTCGTGTTGGCTCAAACCTGTTGCCAGAAAAACATAGCCAATTTCGTCCGTCACACTATTGGAAGTATGCAGCGTCAGCAACGATTCCCATTTTTCGGCACGCAAACCCGTTTCTTCTTCCAGTTCACGCTTGGCTGTATCCAAAGGCGTTTCGTCAAACGGACCGCCGCCTTCCGGCAGTTCCCAAGTATAAGCATCAATCGTAAAACGGTATTGGCCTACCAAATAAACATGGTCGTTTTCGTCCAAAGCCACAACGCCGATAGCTCGATTTTTGAAATGGACTTTTCCGTAAATACCCGGATTTCCAGCAGGCGTAATCACACGAAACTCCGTCAGCCCCAACCAAGGATTTTGGTAAATATCTTTTGCGTCCAAAATTTTCCAGGGATTATTATTCGTTTCCATTTTCCGTGTATTTTTATGCAATTTTACAAGGTAAAACCACGTTAACAAAACCGATTGTTCAAATATTTTAAACAAAAGTGATTTATGCAATTCACCAATCCGGACGAAAACGACAACAGCAATATTGAAGACAGGCGCGGCGGCGGCAAAAGAGTGGCGATCGGCGGCGTAGGAACGATCGTCGTCATTGTCATTGCGTTGATAATGGGCAAAAATCCCATGCAGCTGCTCAACCAAGTCAGCAACAACGCACCACAAACACAACAATCCGACCAGCCTTATCAGGAATCAGCGGAAGAACATGCGGAAAGCCAATTTTCCGAAAATGTGTTCAGAAGCTGCAAATCCGTATGGCAACAGCAATTTAGCCAATGGAACAAACCTTTCGAATCACCCACATTTGTCATGTACAACGAAGGTACGACAACGGCTTGCGGACAAGGAAGTGCGGCAATGGGGCCATTTTATTGCCCGGGCGATGCCAAAATCTATTTGGACCTTTCCTTTTTTCAGGAAATGCAACAGCAATTCCACGAATCCGGCGACTTTGCACGTGCCTACGTCGTCGCGCACGAATTTGGACACCATATCCAAAATCTTTTGGGGCTTTCCAATAAACTGGACGCTGCAAGAGGACGTGTAAGCGAAAAGGAATACAACAAACTTTCCGTCAAACTAGAGCTCCAGGCGGATTTTCTTGCGGGATATTGGGCGCACTACGCGCGTACTTTACAGAAAAACGGTATTGTCATCAACGATTCGGACGTGGAATCGGCCTTGAACGCAGCAACCCAGATAGGCGACGACATGCTACAGAAAAAAGCGCAAGGCTATGTAGTCCCCGATGCGTTTACGCACGGAACTTCAGCGCAGCGTGTATTTTGGTTTAAAAAAGGATTGTCTACCGGAGATCTAAATCAAGGCAATACGTTCAGCGATCCGAGTCTGAATTAATAGCGAAACTTTTGTTCAATATAAAAAGCGTTTAAGAATAAAATCCTAAACGCTTTTTTTATATAACTATCTGCTATAGATTTTGGCTCACAGATAACACAGATGAGAAATACAATAAATACACACAAACAGCTTATTTTCAAATACTTATGAACACACAACAGAACATTCTATATTATCTGTGGTAGCCTGTACCATCTGTGAGCCAATAAAACCCAAACTAATTCACAACTCATAATTCATAACTCCTACGGTCTATCTGCCGCGGCCAAACCAAATTGTTTGTTGGGTTGTGCGCCCATCACCAATTTTAATGTTCCGCCAGCCATGATGTCTTTGTACGAAATATAAGATTTTGTGTAAGGTTTTCCGTTGAGGGAAACGGACTGGATATAAATGTTTTTGTCGCTGTTGTTTTCCGCAACCACGCTAAACGTTTTCCCGTTGCCCACTTTGATCGACGTTTTGGACGCCAAAGGAGAACCAAAAACGAAATTACCGTCCGCCGTATTGACCGGATAAAATCCGAGCGCAGACATCACGTACCAAGCACTCATTTGTCCGCAGTCGTCATTTCCGCAAAGACCATCCGGTTTGTCCGTAAAAAATTCACGGTCGATCTGACGGATTTTTTCGGCGGTTTTCCACTGCTGACCAGCATAAACATACAAATAAGGCGTGTGGTGATTGGGTTCGTTTCCTTGCGAATACATACCAATCAAACCCGAAATATCAGGAGAAGCCTCCGCTCCCATGCTTCCTTTCGCGTTAAACAGACCGTCCAATTTGTTGACGAACGCTTCATCGCTTCCGAACAATCCAATTAAACCGTGCGGATCTTGCGGCACCAGCCACGTATATTGCCAAGCGTTACCTTCCGTATAATCATTTTCGCGATGTTTTGCTGCAAACGGATCGAATGGCGTGCGCCAAGAACCGTCGCTCATTTTTCCACGGACAAAACCGACAGATTTGTCAAAATATTGTTGGTAAAGTTTGCTACGTTTCAGATAATATACGTAATCGTCGGTTTTGCCCATTTTTTGCGCGACTTTAGCAATACTGTAGTCACTAATGGCATATTCCATTGCTTTTGCCACCGCTTCCGGTTCTTTGTCCGCAGGGATATAACCCAGATTATGCAAATATTTAATACCAAAAGTATCTTGGTTTGCCGTCACTTTCATCGCATCGTACGCCAGATCTGCATCAAATCCCGTAAAACCTTTCAATATCGCATCGGCAATTACCGGAATCGCCGGATAGCCGACCATGCAATACGTTTCGCCGCCCATCAACGGCCATATGGGCAAAAAGCCCTGTTGTTGGTAAATGTTCAATATAGAGTTGACAAAATCGCTTTCGCGTTGCGGTTGCAATATCGTCATCAACGGATGCAGTGTGCGGTACGTATCCCATAAAGAGAAAACCGTATAGTTGTTGAAATGGGCATTTTCGTACACTTTCTTGTCCGTTCCGCGGTAAGATTTGTCAAAATCGTTGTACAAACTTGGCTGTATCATTGCGTGGTACAATGCCGTGTAGAAAACCGTTTTTTTAGCAACACTTGGCGTAGAGATATTGACGACGCCCAACTGTTTGTTCCAGTCGTTTCTGGCATCATTTTTCACTTTTTCAAAATCCCAACCCGGCAATTCCTGCGCAATATTGTTCAATGCGCCTTCGTAACTTACGGGCGACAAACCGACTTTATACAAAACATTACCGCCTTTCGTTCCCAATGAAATCACGGCTTTCGCTTTTGCGGACGTCAATTCCGTCCCATTTACGGCAGATGTGCTGTCAAACAACTGCAAATCTTTGATCGGCTGATTGGTTTTGATGGCAAACCACAAACGCTGGTCGGGAGCCCAGCCTTTGGAAAAACGATAACCTACCAAGGTATAGTCGTCCAGTTTTTTGATGTAAGTCGCCACCGCTTTGTCCCAATTGATGCCGTGTTCCAGGTCGATCGTCACGCGTCCCTCCTCGCCTGCCGGAAAACTATATTTGTGCATGCCCACACGATCCGTGCTTGTCAATTCCACACGGATGCGGTAATCTTCCAACTGCACACGATAATAACCGGGATGTACTTCTTCGCCTTCGTGACTGTAATGCGAGCCGTAACCGGATGTGATATTGTCCTGCATTCCGGGTTGCAATTTTATTTTTCCGGTATAGGGCGAAAGCAAAATGTCACCCAGATCGCCAATACCCGTCCCGCTCAAATGCGTATGCGAAAAACCCGTCAATACACTGTCCGAATAATGATAACCCGAACACCAGTCCCAACCTTTTGGAATATTGTCCGGCCCTAACTGCACTTCGCCAAAAGGGCGGCTCGCACCCACAAAAACGTGTCCGTGCCCCGCAGAGCCAATCAAGGGATCCACATAGTCAACAGGCGCTTTTTGGCCAAAAGCCGTATTTGCAAAAACGATACAGCTAAAGAACGAAAAAAATAACGTCGTTTTTTTCATAATATAATTTCTAGTAGGAAGTAAAAATAATCCAAAAAAAGAAGCCGACCAATACTATTCATATGGGTCGGCTTCAGGTAAATTTCGTTAGTCAACAGCAAACAATTAAAGCAGTAGACGGTCACAATCCATACATAAGCAATTGTCGATACCAGTCTTATTTTTCTATACAGTTGTGATAGCTTGCGGCTCCACAAATCAAGATGTAAGCTACGTTTTCTGCTTCACGATATAAATATAGTTGACTTTACGAAATTAACAAAATATTTGGGATTAATGTTTCTCTCCGATCAAGTATCCGAGGTAGTTTTCGCCGTGCTGCGACTTGTCCAAACCCATTTCTTCCTCTTCTTCGCTTACTCGGATCGGCACGATGAAGTTGATCAATTTGAATATTCCGTAAGAAACAATAAAGCTGTAAACAACCACGATCAACATAGCTTTGAACTGAACGAAGAAAAACGCCGCGTTGCCGTACAACAGACCATCGCTTCCGGCAGGATTGATACTTTTCGTAGCAAAAACGCCTGTCAACAACATACCGACAATACCGCCAATACCGTGGCAAGGAAATACGTCCAGCGTATCGTCCAGCTTCGTTCTTCCTTTGTAGTCCACGGCATAGTTAGAAATGCCCGCCGTGATGAAACCGATAAATATACTTTGCGGTATCGCAACATATCCCGCGCCTGGCGTAATGGCAACCAAACCAACAACAGCTCCAATACTAAAACCCAACAAAGAAGGTTTGCGTCCTTTGACCACATCCAAAAACATCCAAGCCAATCCTGCAGCGCCAGCGGCCGTATTGGTCGTTGCGAAGGAAGACACCGCCAACGCACCTGCACTTCCGGCAGAACCAGCGTTGAAACCAAACCAGCCAAACCACAATAAAGCAGCCCCCATCAATACATACGGAATATTGGCAGGGGAAAGTGCCAAAGTCGATTTTCTAGGTTTCAATACCATCGCACCAGCCAGTGCAGCGCAACCTGCGGAAATATGCACGACAGTTCCGCCTGCAAAATCCAAAGCGCCCATTTTTGCCAAAAATCCGTCCGGATGCCAGCTCCAGTGCGCAATCGGCGCATACACAAACAAGCTGAAAAACACGACAAACAATATATAAGAGGTAAAACGGATTCTTTCCGCCAAAGCACCCACAACCAAACTAGGCGCAATAATGGCAAACATCAACTGAAACATGGAAAACAGCGTCAGCGGTATCGTAGGCATCGCAGCCCATGGATGTCCCGAATTGACACCTTTGAAAAAGAAAAATGTCATCGGATTGCCGATAAACCCATGAATATCATCACCAAAACACAAACTAAACTCCACCAATACCCACAGCACGGAAATAACGCCAGCGGCAGCGACGCTTTTCATCATCGTGGAAAGAATGTTTTTGCGGTTGACCATACCACCATAAAAAAACGCTACGGCCGGCGTCATCAGAAACACCAATGCACACGAAATCAAAATCCACGTAATATCGGCACTGCTGTACTTACCTTCATCAAAATTGGGCAATACGGGAACAAAAACAGCTGCAGTTGCCAACATGGCCAACACGACAAAAGGCAAAATCTGTTTGAGATAGGACGGCTTATTCATATTAATAAAACTTAAAATATATTTATTACTACTGCATAGTTACCTACTTTTTCCCTATTAATCCTACTTAATAATTATATATTTATTTTAATAATATTTATAATATTGAATTTTTTGACAATAAATCAAAAGCAAATCGCGCAACTTTCATATACAAAAATTCCAAAAACACCTTTTAAATAGAATCTTTAAGCAAAAGAATATATTATATTTTTTATTAATAAATAAAAGAAAAACATCACGTCTAAGCCAGAAAGAGCAGTCAAGATTCATTTTTCCCAAAACAAACAATTCCCTTAATTTGCTGTTAATGATTGAAAACGAATTGCTTAAATGTTAAAAATTAACAATCCTTTTTTGAAAACTGGCGTATTTTTCGCTTAATTTGGAAGCTAAAATATATTGACCATTAAAAAACATACAGAAACCATGGATACGCAAAAATTTAGAATATTACTGTGCGAAGACGACCAGAACCTCGGAATGGTACTCAAAAACTATTTGGAACTGAACGACTACGACGTAGAACTGGAAAGGGACGGCAGACTTGGTTTGGCGGCTTTTCAGAGAAGCAAATTTGACATTTGCCTATTGGACGTAATGATGCCCAATATGGACGGATTTACGTTGGCGGAAGAAATACGCGACATCGATCCGGAAATCCCCTTGTTTTTCCTGAGTGCAAAAACGATGAAGGACGACATTTTGCAAGGTTACAAACTCGGTGCCGACGACTATATCACGAAACCCTTTGACAGTGAAGTTCTCTTGATGAAAATCAAGGCGATACTGAAACGCAACGAAGACATCAACAAAGATTCCGAAAACGTGGAATTTGATTTGGGCAGTTTCCATTTCAATCCGCGCCTACGCGAACTGAAACACAACGGCACTATCCAAACGCTTTCCCCGAAAGAAAACGAGCTGCTCAAAATGTTGGCAGAACACAAAAACGACCTTCTTCCACGCGACAAAGCTTTGAAGAAAATCTGGGGCAGCGACACATATTTCAACGGCAGAAGTATGGACGTATATATTGCCAAGCTGCGCAAATACCTCAAAGAAGACGAAAAAATCGAAATCGTCAATATCCATGGAAACGGGTTCAGGTTGATGGTCGCATCCTAAATAAGAACATTTTCCCCTAGCAAAAAACCAGCAAAATATTTTGCTGGTTTTTTCGTTTTACCAATACCAATATTGTCGGTAATGCTATTAAAAAACAGATTCTTTTTTGCGTTGTCTTTGATGTGCGGCGTTGCGGCTTGTACCAAAACGACCGTCGATTCCAATCCACAAACCTCCTATACAGACTATTATACGGTCAACGTGGGCCAGTCCATGTTGTACAGGCTGGATTCCGTTGCGTTGTTGGATTTCGGGGCAGACACCGTCACGCACACTTATTGGCAAAAAGATTCTGTCATGTCCGTCACGACGGATTTGGAAGGTGGATTGCAATACAACGTCAACTCCTACATCAAACCTTACGAAGGCAATACCGACTGGTCTTACCTCACGTCTTACCGCGTCATGCCAAAAGAGCAGACACTTGAAATAACCGACGAAGACAACTTACGTTTTATTAAGTTGGCGTCGCCTGTTTCGGACGGATTTTCTTGGGACGGCAACGCTCCTTTCATGAAGGATTACAATCCGGGATCTAGCGATCCGCTTGTGATATATCAAGGCTGGAACTACCAATATACGAATAAAGACAGCGTGCTGGAACTCAGTACCGGCACGTTTTCCAATACGGTCACGGTCACGGAAAAGGACGAAGAAAACATGCCATTTGACCCTACTAATTTTTATGCTAGGTCATTGGCCGTTGAATCCTATGCAAAAGGTATTGGTCTCGTCCACAGAAAACGTCTCTTTCTCACTTGGCAAAGTTCAGGTCACGTCGGTTACGAGCCAACCAGCTATGGCGTTGAATTAACAAGGGTCCAATAATAAATTGGCGCGAATCGCCTACGATTCCTATAACTTTGCGCTATCCCAAAAAATGGCGCACAACACTTTACATATCAAAAACATGGTCTGCGACCGATGCATCATGGTCGTGGAAAACGTATTGAAAGAACTCGAAATTCCTTATTCCAATATAACGCTCGGCGTCGCTATGTTAGAAAAAGAAATTTCCGAAACAGACAAAACGAAACTTGCCGACAAACTAGAATCTCTCGGTTTTGAATTGCTGCAATCACGCAAAAACATATTGGCGGAAAAAATCAAAAACCTCATCATCCAACACGTCCAATACGCGTCAAATCCAATACCAGTCAATATTTCGACATATCTAGTGGAAAATATGCACATGGATTATAGTCAGCTCAGCAATACATTTTCCGAAACGGAAAACATGACAATCGAGCAATACACGCTCCTCCAGAAAACCGAAAAAGTAAAGGAACTATTATCTTACGGCGAAATGACATTGACACAGATCGCCGACAAAATGGGCTATACAAGCGTCGCTTACCTATCAGCTCAATTCAAAAAACAAACAGGTATCTCCCCTACCCAATATAAAAACAGCAAAACCTTATCCAGAAAGGCTTTGGACAAAATAAAGACACACTAATCATTTCCATAAAGTCGCAAGATTTTCCTATAATAACACAACAATCGGCACGATATTGATCGGTAATTTTGTAGCGTATTATGGAAAAAAGAATTTCAGCTAAAAATATAGAAACCAAGATTGTTCCCGTATTGGAAATGTCTTGCGCGTCTTGTGCGGCAAGCGTCGAATCGATGCTGTCCAGCCAAGATGGCGTGGACAACGCGTCCGTCAATTTTGCGAACAATACCGCCAATATCACCTACAACAAATCCGTCACCAATCTTCCCAAACTCAAGTCCGCCGTGCAATCCATCGGTTTTGATTTGATGATCGACGAGTCCGAAAACGCAACAGAAAAATTAGAAATACAACTCCAAGAAAAAAACAATACGTTAAAAACGAAAACGATCGGAGCTGCAACATTATGCATTCCGTTACTATTGCTGAGCATGATTCCTGGCTGGATGCACGCACGATATTCCAACTATGCACAGTTCGTATTGACTACGCCGTTTCTGTTTTATTTTGGCAGACAGTTTTTTGTGGACGCATGGAAACAGGCAAAACGCAAAAGCGCCAATATGAACACGTTGGTCGCGGTAAGCACCGGCGTAGCTTATGTTTTCAGTACAATAGCCACTTTTTTTCCTACTATAATTCCGCAAGCGCACGTCTATTTTGAGTCCGTCGGCGTGGTCATCACGTTTATATTGTTGGGACGATTATTGGAAGAAAAAGCAAAGAAAAACACGTCGTCAGCCATCCAAAAACTAATAGGGTTACAACCCAAACAAGTCACGATCCTATTGAAAAACGGAACCGAAAAAACAATTGCTATCAACGAAATCTATATTGGCGAAACGATATTGGCAAAACCCGGCGACAAAATCGCAGTGGACGGAAATGTTGTTTCCGGCGATTCCTACGTGGACGAAAGTATGTTGACAGGCGAACCTATTGCGGTACACAAAACGCCCAGCCAGAAAGTGTTTGCCGGCACTATCAACCAAAAAGGAAGTTTTCACTATAAAGCGGAAAAAATCGGCGATGCTACTTTTCTTGCGCAGATTATCAAAACCGTTCAGGAGGCGCAGGGAAGCAAAGCGCCTATACAAAAACAAGTAGACAAAATATCGGGCATTTTTGTTCCAATAGTTGTCGCAGCGGCTATTATAGCTTTTATTTGTTGGATCGTTTTGGGTGGAGAAGGCGCGTTTGTGCATGGCATTATGGCTTTTGTGACGGTTTTGATTATTGCGTGCCCGTGTGCATTGGGTTTGGCGACGCCTACAGCAATTATGGTCGGAATGGGAAAAGGTGCGGAAAATGGTATTTTAGTAAAAGATGCAGAAGCATTGGACAAAGCGCATTTATTAAACGTATTGGTTTTTGACAAAACAGGAACTATAACGGAAGGCAAACCAACCGTTCATTCCATCAACTGGAAAGTTGAAAAAACACAGGAACTAAATAATATTCTTTTTTCACTAGAAAAAAATTCCGAACATCCACTGGCAAATGCGATTACTACTTTTTTACAAAATGATGCGCAAGTACTGAACGGCATTTATATTGAAAGCCTTACCGGAAAAGGGATTCAGGCGCAATACAATCAAACCAGCTATTATATTGGCAGCAATTTTTTTGCAAAAGAAATAGTGCAATGTTTCAACGACGATACTATTAAAAACGAACAAAACTATATTGGAACGGAAGTTTATTTTTTCAACTCCAAACAAGTATTGGCGACTATATTAATAGAAGACAAAATAAAATCCAATGCTAGAAATGTCATTGCCAAACTAAAAGATTTACGTATTGAAACACATTTGTTGACGGGCGACAACACACAAACAGCACAAAACGTAGCGCATCAAACAGGCATCCAAAACTATAAAGCCGAAGTATTGCCGCAAGACAAAAACCAATACATACACAGGCTTCGGGCAAAAGGCAAAATAGTCGGAATGGTCGGCGACGGCATCAATGACAGCGCGGCGTTGGCACAGGCGGACGCTGGGATTGCGATGGGATTGGGAAGTGACATTGCCATAGAATCGGCGGCGGTCACCATCACAAATTCCAATTTAGAAAAAATACCGCAGCTCATCCAACTATCAAAAGCTACCACAAAAACAATCAAACAAAACTTATTCTGGGCATTTGTTTATAATATTGTAGGCATTCCGATTGCGGCGGGAATTTTGTATCCTATAAACGGATTTCTTTTAAACCCAATGATTGCGGGCGCTTGCATGGCATTGAGCAGCGTCAGCGTCGTCAGCAATAGCCTTTTATTAAAATTCAAAAACATATAATCATGCAAACTTTACAATTTAAAACAACCTTAAAATGTGGCGGTTGTGTAGATAAAATCAAGTCCGATTTCGACAACGACCAAAGCATTGAAAGTTGGACTGTCGACTTACAAACCAACCCTAAAATATTGACCGTAACAGGCGAAAACATTACGGTTGAGCATATTGAACAATTATTGTCACAGTCTGGTTTTAAAGGCGAATTAGTCTAATAAATGAGATTTCTCCTTTCGTCGAAATGACGCTTTATTTGTACGCTCATTATATAAAAACGACGTTATTTCGAGTGAGGCACGAGCGAAAAATCCCTATATTCTTAATGGGCTTATCCATTCACTATTAATAATACTATAATTATCATGAAAAAAATATTTCTAGCCATCACTGCTACTATAACAATAGCAACGATGAGTTTTGCACAGACAAAATCCATCAACAATCTCACGGCTCAATATTTACAAATCAAATCCGCATTGGCAAACGACGACGCAGCCAAAGCAAGCGCAGCGGCTACCGAATTTTCAAAAGCGGTGAGCACTATTCCGATGAAAGATATTTCAGCAACCTTGCATCCTATTTTCATGCAGCATCAAAAAGACCTGATCGAAGAAAGCAAATCCATCGCGTCCAGCAAAGACATCAAGACTCAACGCAAAAGATTCGCGGAACTTTCCCAAAACATGATTCTTTTGGCTAAAACGGACAAAATCAGCAGCAATGCGATCTACGAAGCCTATTGCCCTATGAAAAAAGCATCTTGGTTAAGTTCAGAAAAAGCAATTGAAAATCCGTATTACGGCGCAGCAATGTTGGATTGCGGCAAAATAACCACGTCTTATTAATACGTTTTTTTGTCAATTATTAAGTCCGTCCATGCAAAAGTTTGTCTTTTTTATATTGCTGTTTTTTATAGTTGGAAACCTGCAGGCCCAACATCATGCGCACATGCATACAAACGACCATCACCGTTTGCCTTTTAAAACTCAAAAAGGTAATACGGTCGTTTACAATTTGTATGTGATGGACACGCTCGTCCAATATAGCGGCGGCAAAAAAAAACACGCCATGGCGATCAACGGACAGATTCCCGCACCGACATTGGAATTTACCGAAGGCGACACGGCAGAAATTTGGGTGCACAATCTTTCGCACATGGAAACCACACTGCATTGGCACGGTTTGGTTTTGCCGAACGAGCAGGACGGCGTTCCTTTTCTGACGACGCAACCAACCGAAGCGGGGAAATCGCATTTGTACAAATTTCCCATTGTTCAAAACGGAACCTATTGGTACCATAGCCATTCAATGCTGAGCCAACAAGTTGGATTGTACGGCGCGTTTGTCATTCATCCGAAAAATGCACCGAAAGAAAACCAATACACGGTTTTGTTCAGCGACTGGACGAACGACAATCCGGATCAGGTTAATCGTTTTTTGCATAATGCAAACGATTGGTACGCCGTGCGTAAAAAAAGCGTGCAAAGCTATGGCGAAGCCTTGCTAATTGGACATTTGAAAACAAAAATCACCAACGAATGGAAACGAATGTTGGCGATGGATGTGAGCGACGTTTACTACGATGCGTTCACGACGAACGGACTTTTGCACGACAGTTTGCCCCAATATAAAGCCGGCGACACGGTTCGTTTGCATATTGTCAACGGTTCGTCTTCCAGCTATTTTTGGCTGACTTATGGCGGCGGAAAAATGATCGTAATCGAAAATGACGGCAAACCCGTCGAACCTGTTTCCGTAGATAAAATGCTGATCGGAACGGCGGAAACTTACAATATCAAAATCGTCGTTCCCGGAAACAAATCTTACGAACTGCGCGCCACTGCTGAAGACAGAACGAAAGCAACATCTTTATTCGTCGGTTCGGGGCAAAAAGTATTGGCACCGTTTTTAGGAAAATTGGACTATTTCGCCGGTATGAAAATGATGAACGATATGATGAAGATGAACGGCGACCTCGACGATATGGGAATGAATATGTCTTTGCAAAAAATGGACATGAACACCTTGATGTACCCGGAAACACACGCATCCAATACATCTTTTGTGCAACAGTTTCAAAATCAGTCACAGCAAATGCCGATTGATTTTTCGCAGGCAGATACTTCGCATTGGCATTTTCAAAAATCACCAAAACCCATTGTATTGAATTACGATATACTGAGATCGCCCGTTAAAACAACTTTTCCAGAAACAGATTTGGCAAAAACACTGGATTTTGAATTGACGGGCAACATGAACCGTTATTTATGGACGATCAACAACCGAACCGTTTCCGAATCGGACAAAATCCTCATCCGAAAAGGCGAACAAATCCGTATCATTTTGCGCAACAATACGATGATGCGGCATCCGATGCATTTGCACGGACATTTTTTCCGCGTATTGAACGACAACGGCGACTATTCTCCGCTGAAAAATACGCTGGACATTATGCCGATGGAAACCGACACTTTGGAATTTGAAGCCGACCAATACGGCGATTGGTTCTTCCATTGCCATATTCTGTATCACATGATGGCGGGCATGGGACGCGTTTTTGAATATGTCGATTCGCCCGAAAATCCACAAATTCCCGACAAGGAAAACGCCTACAAAATGGTGCAGAAAGACGACAAACGCCTTTTTCCAAAAGCAGAAATCGGGATTGAAAGCAACGGTTCGGACGGTGAATTGCAGTTGTCCAATATCCGCTACCAGCTCAATACCGAATGGCGCGCCGGCTTCAACGACCGTCACGGCTACGAATCCGAAAGCCATTTTGGACGTTATATTGGAAAAATGCAATGGCTGATGCCTTATGTCGGCTGGGATTTTCGCTATCGCAAAGGTGTGCATGAAGAAAAATCCTTGTTTGGACAAACCAATACCAAAGACAAAAGGGAAGCTTTTTGTGTTGGCGTAGCCTACACATTACCGATGTTGGTCGTTGCCGATGCACGATTTGATACGGAAGGAAAAGTTCGTTTACAGTTTTCCAGAAAGGACATGGCGCTCAGCGAAAGACTTAGAATGAATTTAATGTGGAACACTGATCGCGAATGGATGGCTGGTTTGCGTTACATCGTCGGAAAATACGTTTCGGTATCGTCACATTACGACAGCGACATGGGTTGGGGTGCGGGTTTGACGTTTAATTATTGAGGCAAGTCAACCCCATTCATAACATTAAAATAATTCCCGCACAAATCCGCAATATTCCGATATTTGTTCAACTAGAACATTTCAGATATGTCCTCAACCGTACTTCTTCTTTTGATTGTTGCTTATTTCCTTTTGTTGTTGTTTGTTTCGTGGCGTACCGGGAAAGGCAGCGACAACCAATCCTTTTTCATTGGCAACCGAAACAGCAACTGGATGCTCGTGGCTTTTGGCATGATAGGGACGAGCCTTAGCGGCGTGACGTTTATTTCCGTCCCCGGGACGGTCGGAAAAATGACGGCGGGACAATATCCGTATGGCGGGTTTGAATACTACATGATGGTCATTGGATTTTTCCTGGGCTATTTTATCGTCGCCGGCGTATTGTTGCCGTTGTACTACAAAATGAACCTGACGTCGATCTACACCTATCTCGGCAAACGGTTCAATACGGAAGCGCACCAAATCGGTTCTTTTTTCTTTATCGTATCGAGGGCATTGGGCGCAACGGCTCGTTTATATTTGGTAATCAATGTATTGCAGTTGTTTCTGCTGGAGCCCCTGCACGTGCCGTTTTGGATAACAGCGTTGGTTTTGTTGGGAATGATATTGCTGTACACCTACGAAGGCGGCGTCAAAACAATCGTTTTTACCGATACGTTGCAAACGACATTCATGATCGTGAGCCTGATTGCCTGCATTATTTATGTGCTGCACCACATGAATATATCCTTTGGCGAAGCGTTCCATATATTGAAAGAAAAACAATACACGCACCTCGTCAATACGGATTTCCATTCCAAAACTTATTTCCTCAAAACCATATTGGGCGGTATGTTCATCACGATCGCGATGACGGGGCTTGACCAGGAAATGATGCAAAAAAACATCTCCGTAGACAATCTGCACAACTCGAAAAAGAACATGTTGACATTTGCAGGAACGCTATTGTTTGTCAACCTTGCGTTTCTGTTTTTAGGAGGCCTTTTGTATGTTTTTGCGACGCAAAACGGTGCGCACTACGGCGACAAAATGTTTGGTTTCGCGGGTGCAAACGGCCAGATCAAAAACATCATGGGCGACGACATTTTCCCGGCGCTTTCGCTGCAAGGATATTTTCCGGGCATTATTTCCGTGCTGTTTGTCATTGGTTTGATTTCCGCGTTGTTTCCTTCCGCAGACGGCGCATTGACCGCCGTAACGAGTTCGTATTGTGTCGACATCCTCAATATCAACGAGGACACAACCAAAACCGAACAGGAAAAAAAGAAAAAAAGGATGCGCGTCCATTTGTTTTTCACCGTCGTTTTCTTCTTTTTGATTATGTTTTTCAAGATTTTAAACGACAAATCCATTGTTTATCTTATCATGGAAATCGCGGGTTACACGTACGGGCCGCTATTGGGATTGTTTACTTTCGGTATTTTTACCAAACGTACTATTCGCAAACGATACGCGATATTGGCGATTACGATATTGGCGCCCGTATTGACCTATTTGATCAACTATTGGGTTTCCAAATATTCCAGTTACCAAATCGGCGTGGAGCTGATTATATTGAACGGATTGCTGACTATTATTGGGCTACTGCTGGTTTCCGAAAAAGAAAATATTTAACCACAGATTGGCAGATTATATCTTTAGATGTAAATAAGGAAGTCTTTATGGCACGACAAAATCCAGCCAAAAAACGGATGCAATAATAATGCAGTTCGCCCCTATGTTTCCGAAACGTCGCATAGTTTTTATGAACAAAAAATCCCAGCGTTTATTGAACACCGGGATTTTTTGTTTTGAAGAATATCCTTTTTTATCTCAAATAGAAAAACACGCCGCCGCGAATAATCGGTAAAGGTGAATTACTGACCACTTTTCCATTTGCATCAAATTCCACGTCGCGATAAGGAGAATATTTGTTTTTGAGAAAATCCATCCCAATCGAAAAGAAATAGCCCGCGCGTCCATCGCCCGTACTTTTATAACCAACCGAACCGATCAGACTCGCAGCATTGATATTGATTTTACTGTTGCTTCCGAACTTATAATTTCCCCAGTTTTGTTCGAACTGGCCTTGTACAAACAACCATTCCAGAGGATTAAAACGTACAAAAGGACCTAGTCCGTAGTTCGTTTGTTTTTCTTTGACGTCGTTGTAGTAGGTGAAGGAATTGTAGTTGAAACCCAACGAAAGGCCCAAATCCCAATATTGGTTCGGGCTGAAACCGACAACGGGATTAATTCCAATCGCCGCTCCGCCGCTACCCGCACCCAACGCAAGACCACCTCCAAAAAAGATATTGGACGGCTGTTTCTGCGGAAGTTTGGGATGCTTTCCGTCTACCATGATTTCTGGTTCGCGGTCATCGGAAGTAGAGTCAATCGTAATCTGCGCATGGGACGCATATCCCAGCAACAAACTAACCGCCAATACGCTTATTTTCTTGAACATGTTTTTTGTTTATACGTTACAAGCGCCATTTCTTTAGCGTCTATAAAAATACAAGGAGATTTCTCCCTACGGTCGAAATGACGATAAATTGTTACAGCCGCCGTTGTTGGTCGCTGACCAACAACTATTTATTCCTAAGTGGTTCGTGCGGGCACAAACCACGGGCACGAGAAGTGAAATGCTTTAAGCTTTAAGCATTATTACTACTAATCAAAAATCTTACCCGGATTGAGGATTTTGTTCGGATCAAATACGTTTTTGATACCGCGCATCAATTCCAGTTGGATCGGATCAAGCTTCAGCAACAGATATTCTTTTTGCGTCAACCCAATACCGTGCTCGCCGCTAATCGTTCCCCCCAAAGCCACCACCAATTTGAACAGTTCAGTCAAAATCGCTTCCATTTCCGGATGACCGTAACTATTTGGGAAACCTTCTTTGTTGATACGTACGTGAATATTTCCGTCGCCGGCGTGACCATAGCAGACAACTTTGAAATCATGTTTGCGTCCCAATTCTTTCATGCCGTGAATCAATGCGGGAAGTTCCGCACGCGGCACAACGGTATCTTCTTCCACCGTGTAGCCAACGGATTTCACCGCTTCGGCTGCACGACGGCGCAGCTTCCACAATTCTTCTTTTTGCGTCGTGTCTTCCGCGAAGAAAATTTCGCCAATATCGAAAGGTTCCAGCGCAATCGCAATGCCTTCCATATCTTTCATCAACGCTTCCGGATCGTTGCCGTCCACTTCGATGATCAAATGTGCCGCAATCGTATCGTCGACCGGAACAACATTGTTGTCCACAAAATCGGACGTGATTTTCAACGCGTCGATTTCCGTCAATTCAAGGCAACTAGGCGTAAATCCGGCGCGGAAAATGGCACTTACGGCAGCACTTGCACCTTCCAGACTATGGAAAGGCACGAGCATCAACATATCGTGTTTCGGATAAGGAATCAGTTTGAATACGGCCTTTGTAACGATACCCAAAGTTCCTTCGCTGCCGACCATCAACTGCGTCAGGTTGTAACCCGTCGAGTTTTTCAACACGTTGGCGCCCGTCCAGATAATGTCGCCGTTTGGCAAAACGACTTCCAAGTTCAAGACATAGTCTTTGACTTTTCCGTATTTCACCGCTTTCGGGCCACCGCTGTTTTCGGCAATGTTGCCGCCGATAAAGCAAGAACCTTTACTGCTCGGATCGGGCGGATAAAACAAACCTTTTTCTTTGA
>Ga0154006_1000029_pt1 | contig 70524 bp, 66 predicted proteins | sample TSFL090MetaG_FD_104747 | JGI IMG/M metagenome (GOLD analysis project Ga0154006, IMG submission 104747) | Attine ant fungus gardens microbial communities from Florida, USA - TSFL090 MetaG | ecosystem: Host-associated > Fungi > Mycelium > Unclassified | place: USA: Florida, Wakulla State Forest...
ACCAGCATATACACCGTTCACAGCATGGGCAATTCTTCTTTTAGGTCGGATTTTAGGAGTTACTATGACGATCGTTATCTCAGGGTTTCTTTAATAAAGAGTTTTGGTAACAAAAAAGTAAAAACTGCCGAACAAAGGGCTACAGGTAATTCAGAAGAAAAAAGCAGGATGTAGTGATCAAATTACTATCTAGTTAAAATATTTCCATGTGCTCCGGAAACATGGAAGCCATCTAAAAGCATATAGATGTAAAATGATATGCCTGTAAATAAAATTAAAAAATTAAAAGAATGAGCAACGAAAATTTAAAAAAAATCATCCAAGAGAAAAATGAAAAACCCGTTGATGGCAACGAAGACCTTAATATTTTGAATCCTGAGGAATCAGACAAAATAGGCGGTGGAACTTCAGTTCCTGTTGATCCTTGCGGTACCAAATGCGGTCAAGGAAGTAAATTGACAACTTCTGGCGAATAATCAACCAATAACGGAGTATTGCCAATAAACAATGCTCCGTTTCTTGTTAGCCCCAACAATAAATCTTATGAACCTAAAATTATCCAAGTATGTCCATATTCTAAAAAATGAGGATATGCTAAAGAACAATGCAATAATTTATGCAACCCGAACCGGGATCGTAGCAGAAATACAAACTCGGTATCTTGAAAAAATAGAAAAGGGGATGTTTGACGAAATCCCGTTGAATTTGCTAAAGGAGCTAATTAAGATTCAGGCGATAGTTCCGTCAACCGAAAACGAATTGCTTTCAATTCTACATGAAAACAAGTCCTATAATGACAGCAATACCGGAATTGGGTTTGTAGTTCAACCAACAGCCAATTGTCAATTGGGATGCCATTATTGTGGTCAGGTTCATTCCAAAAAAGTAATGACCACAGACGTTTCGGATTTAATGATCGAAAGGATAGAGAACAAGATAAAAAACAGCAAAAAGGGTCAAATCACATACATGGATATTACATGGTATGGCGGTGAGCCTTTAACGGGACTGAGCAGCATTGAATATACATCTCCCTTGTTGCAACAAATCGCTAAAAATTACGACATAAAATACTTTTCCAGGATTATTACCAATGGACTCACCCTTAAGGAAGCCTTGTTTAAACGTCTCGTTGTAGACCATAAAATAAAAGCTTTTCAAATTACTTTAGATGGGACTAAAGACTTTCATGATAAAAGAAGGATGTTGAAAAACGGCAACCCTTCCTTCGATATAATTTTCAATAATATTCGATCGATTGCCAGCTCGGATTTTTATAAGGAGTCCAAAACGATAATCAATATCCGGTGTAACGTCAGCTCAGATAACCAAAATGATATATTCAAATTGATGGCGCTTTTCAAAGAGAATAATATTCACAATAAAGTCAATTTTAATGTTGCACGAGTGGAAGATTGGGCAGATAATGATGCCGGAAAGGTTGAGAATGGTGCAATGAGCAAGGAAGATTTTTCTCAATTTGAAATTGACGTAATGCTTAAAAAAACAGCAGAAGGTTTTCTTATTTGCAAGGAAGATCTTATCCCTTCTCGTACGTACAATGTTTGTATGGCTACAACCATAGATGCAGAAGTATTTGATGGTTTTGGAAACGTATCTACCTGTTGGGAGATCCCATATACACCCTTCTATGAAGGAAGTAGTTTTGTCGAAGGAAACATTAAGGCAAACCCCAACATTGACACCTCAAATACCGCAATGAGAAAGTGGTATGACGAAATACCCGATAACAATGCCTGGTGCAAGAACTGTAAGTTTCTTCCTGTCTGCGGGGGCGGGTGCCCTAAAGACTGGTATTTAGGCAACCCGGCGTGTCCTCCATTTAAATTCAATATTGATGAACGCCTATTAATGAGGAAATTCAATGTAGTTCAATAATGTAGTATCGAATTATAAACCGACAAGTTCATGAAAGACATAAATGAACAAATTAAGTATTGGTTGAATAAAATAGAGAAAAATGTTACCGATTACAGGAATAAAAAAACGGAAAACAAAGGCCATATTTATTTTGATTTGGAAAACGAAGCGATAAAAAGCAAGATGTCTACAGGCAAAATATCCGTAATGTTTTATTTGTTTAACCAGTATGAGGCCTGTCTCTCTTTGTACAGAAAGAGGGATGTATACCTGGCAGACTATATGTTCTCCAACTTAAAGGAACTTGCCTGGGACATAAGAGGAACTGTCTATAATGGCATGCAATCGTTGTATTATGGTGTTGCGGCCTATCGGGACTATACTCTTGGGAACTATTTGGAATCTTTGGCCAAACTGAACTTGGCTACAAGCTTTTCAGTGCTCCAATGTAAGACAATCCCAAGATTTTTTATTGACATACAGGAATTATGGTTAAACAAGCTTAGGGTGATAGTTAAGACAAGCTCTTTCAATGAGGCCACTTTTTTATCTGAAGTATGTGCACTGTTTTCCTTTTGTTATAGTGGAGTTTTAGGAAATAAAGACTTGTCTTATAACAAAAACATAAATGCAAAGGATGATTTGGATAATGAAATGATATTTATTATTAATCAGCTTTTCGTTCTATTAGGGCGACTAACAAATGAAAATAAATTGAAAGACTCGTTTTATACTGTTCTTTTAAATAACCTATACCGTATCTCCAATACATTCGACGAAAATTGTTTTTATGAGGCAAGCATTGTTCTTAAAATTATGAATGCAGCACATCGATCCGAAAAAAATGATTTGATTAAGCTGCTGGTTGAAAACATAGGTTTGGTCACTTCCTTACCGGCACAAATAAAAGGGGTCGTGACAAACAGCTTTCTGCCCATGATGAACTAAGCGTTATCCAAGCTCTTTATGTATTTCACACATTAAAAATCCGTAGTACACATGAAAAATTTAAACGATCGTTTTCCCACCCAACCTTCCAAATTATCGAACTGCATCTCTTTTCAAATCGTTAAAGAAGAAGCTGATACACTGTTTGGGGGTTTTCGCGAGTACAAACCGCCCATATATGATTTGGAGGAAAAAGAAAACATAAAAATTGAGACCACCAATTTAATGACAGACATTACCCATTCATCAAAAAAATCATAACCATGTTATATAATAAAAAAAACAAGAAAAAGACGGACCTCGAAAAAAAAGTCGTTGTGGACTTAAAAAAATTGAAATCCCTGGAAAACCTGAAAAAGTTGTCTGGAGAGTTGAATGAACTTGACGGAGAAGAAATAAAGGGTGGTAAAGACGGGGACAGCGACACAGTTAATCCCCAGTGGCCGACTACGGGCGTTGTCGGAGGAAAATAACTTCTCAAAAGCGTAATATTCGTATGACCATTTTTCAAAAAAAATATAAATTTTACAAGCAGCTGGACTACATGGATTGTGGCCCCACCTGCTTGCGTATGATAGCTTCATATTATGGTGAAGAATATTCGCTGGATTATCTTAGAGCAAATTCATATATTACTAAAAATGGCGTCAGTCTCTTGGGCTTAAGCGAGGCCGCGGAAAAAATCGGGCTTAAATCACTTACAGCCAAACTGACTTCAAACCAGTTGTTTGAGAATGCCCCACTACCTTGCGTTTTGCATTGGAATCAGGAACATTTTGTGGTACTTTATGGAATAGAAAAGAAATCACTTTTTAACAGGAAAGAGAAGATTGTCATTGCAGATCCCGGACATAATCTTGTACGTGTTGCAAGGGATGTTTTTGAAAAATGTTGGATCAGTACAACCGAAAAAAAGGGAGTGGCACTGCTTGTTGAACCCACACCTGATTTTTACCGTAACGAAGAAGGAGTGCAGGTAAAAAAAAGTGGGTTTGGCTTCTTATTGAGTTATTTAAGTCCCTACAAAAAATACTTCGTGCAACTCATTTTGGGTATGGTACTTGGAAGCCTTATCAGCCTGTGTTTTCCATTCCTTACACAAAGTTTGGTCGATTTTGGTATCAATCGGAAAAATATAAGTTTCATACATCTCGTATTATTGTCGCAGTTGCTTTTGTTTCTTGGAAGTATTGCTGTTGACCTTATACGAAACTGGATATTGCTACATATCAGCACACGTATCAGTATTAGTATCATTTCAAATTTTCTCATCAAATTGATGAAGCTGCCGGTCAATTTTTTCGAGTCGAAAAATGTAGGGGACATTACCCAACGCATAAACGACCATCACAGGATTGAAACATTCCTCACCGGTTCGACCCTGGGAACTTTGTTCTCAATTATTAACCTCATAGTGTTTTCTTTCATACTTGCTCTTTATAATACGCAGCTGCTCTTGATCTTTGCCCTCGGAAGTATGCTGTCCATTCTATGGATTTCCGTTTTTCTTAAAAAAAGAAGGAGTATAGACTATAACCGTTTTCAACGTTCCAGGGAAAACCAGAACAGCCTTTTCGAGATTATTTCCGGGATGCAGGAAATAAAATTGTACAACAACCAAAAATCCCGTAGGTGGGAATGGGAACGTATACAAGCAAAGCTTTTCAAAGTAAATATTAAAAGCCTCTCGCTGGAACAGTACCAAGGTATAGGTTCCTCTTTTTTCACACAACTCAAGAATATCCTGATAAGCTACATTGCTGCCAGGCTTGTCATTAATCAGCAAATCACTTTAGGTGTTATGCTCAGTATTTCCTATATCATTGGACAAATGAACGGACCTCTTGACCAAATCATTTCTTTTATTAAAAGCGTTCAGGACGCTAAAATAAGCCTTGAAAGATTAAATGAAATACATAACAGAAAAGAGGAAGAGAGTAACGAAGATTTAATTGGAGACAACGAAAATATTAACAAAGACGAGTTGGTCAGCTCGGATTCTCTTTATTTGAATCACGAATTATTCTCCAGACATGTTCATGAAAACGAAGGTGAAGGAATTTCTATTTCCGACCTGTCTTTTCGCTATGGTTCGCCGAAAAGCCCATTGGTGCTAAAAAACATAAATATGCATATTCCTAAAGGAAAAGTGACGGCAATAGTCGGCGCAAGTGGAAGCGGCAAAACAACCTTGCTTAAATTACTGCTAAAATTTTATCCTCCAAGCGAAGGCCAAATATTGGTGGATGGAATAAACCTCCAGGACATTTCTGCACAGCTTTGGAGAAACAATGTTGGAACAGTAATGCAGGACGGATATATTTTCTCTGATTCTATCGCGAGAAATATTGCCATGGACGGAGAAAGGATCAAAGAAGAGCAGTTATATGAATCTGTCAGGATTGCTAATCTACATCAATACATTGCCAAATTACCATTGGGGTTCACAACCCGAATAGGAAATACCGGTTCAGGTCTTAGTGGAGGTCAAAAACAACGTTTGTTTATAGCCAGGGCTGTTTACAAAGACCCTAAGTATTTGTTCTTTGATGAGGCTACGAGTGCTTTGGATGCAAATAATGAAAAAACCATTATGGAAAACCTGGACAAATTCTACGAAGGCAGAACTGTGGTAATAATTGCCCATAGGTTAAGTACTGTTAAAAACGCTGACCAGATAATAGTAATGAAAGACGGCGAAATTGTCGAAGAGGGGAGCCATGCAGATTTAACAAGGAACAGAGGGTATTATTTTGAGTTGGTAAGAAATCAATTAGAATTAGGAGCTGCTTAAAATATTGTAAAATATGCCAGTTGTCAATCAACCTTTAGAATCCAGAAGCACTGAAATGGAAGAAATTGTTGGGAACATCCCATCATGGGTTATTCGTTGGGGTATTACAGTTTTGCTTATTGTTGCCGTCCTGGGTTTGACAATATCAAGTTTTATCAAATATCCGGATACATTGAATGCCCGTGTAGTAATGGAAGCCGTAAACCAACCTGGTAAGATAACAATAACACGAAACGATGCAGATCAAATATTCAGGTATTACGTAAAAGACGGAAACAAGGTGAAACCTGGCGACACCTTGCTGACATTGACCGACAAGAAAACAGGCTTGGTTCACCCTACAATTACTCCAATGTCCGGTATTATTTATATTACCAATGGGAGCAACGAAAAAAACATTTTACAAGATATTATGTGGGTGGTTCCACAGGTGTCCACCGCGAAAATAAAAATCAATTACGGAAATAAAGGTGCAGGCAATGTAAAGGTCGGACAGGCTGTTAAAATAGAGCTGGACGACTTTCCGCAAAGCGAATATGGATTTGTCCAAGGATACATTTCTTCTATTTTGCCTATACAGGAAAACGGTGAACATATTGCCTACATAAAATTAAATGGCAGTAAGATAATCACTTCAGAGAATAAAACCATTCCAGTGCTTCCCATTATGCAGGGGTCAGGTGAAATTTTGCTGAACAACAAAAGCATATTTCGGCGGATTTTTGGAAGCATTTATCATTAACCTCAATTTGGTTTTAATCTTAAAACGTGTGAGCATACTTCTGCATACGATAGTTATTTTGATACTCCATCCAATGCCTGAAACGGGTAATAGGCGATAAATAATTTACCTCATTCATCCAAATGAAAGGCGACCAAAAGCAAAGAAAAACTTATGTAAATGACAAGTAAGGAATTCCATTTTCATGAGAAAATAATTGTCAGAACTCCCGCCTATCCACTCACTTTGTTGTTTAATGCAGGTGGTGGTACACGCGATCTTGACGAGGTAATAAATTTATTATTGAACGATGATATATTCATGGAAGGAATTTATTGGAGTTCCCCCCAACTATATCAGACAATCATAAAATATAAGACCAGCCATGACAAAACAGTCAAAACTGACAAGCTGTTGTTTTCATTAAAAAAGTATGCCATACGAGCATGTTCGCGATGCACTCCCTACGGAACCTTCGCCGGATGTGGGATAAAAAGCCTCTTACATGAAACTCCCGACGATTACAAAGGAGCTCGCAGGAAAGCAAGAATAGATATGGCATTGCTGAATGAAATAAAAAAAACAATCGAAGCAACTGAAGAAATAAAATTGCATTTGCGATACTCAATAAACAATACATTATACAAGCTGCCAGGGCAATATCGTTTCCTTGAAGCCGTTAACGAAAGTGGAAAGTTGAACTACCAGGTAAGTTCTATCGAACAGAATAATATAATAGAGAACCTTGTCGAATACGGTAAGGATCATGTGTTGACGTTTAAGAGCATTAAGAATCTATTGAGAGATGATTTTGAAGAAACAGAAGTGGAGGAGTTTGTTAACAATTTAATAGAAACCCAGTTTCTATTAAGTGAGTTGCAGCTTAGTTTAACTGCGGACGACGGATTACTTCGCTACAAAAAGATTTTATGTAAAATTGAAGCCCGAGGAATTCAACATGCCAAAGAATTTGTTTATCTCATTTCTACTATAGAAGACGTGTTGCAAAAATTGAATACCACTCCTTTAGGCAAAATACCACTTATTGAGATTGAACAGTTGAAAATTAAACTGCATGAATCAGGGGTATCAAATATACCTGAGCACCTATTCCATGTAGACCTTTTAAATCATCCACCAAAGGGTGTAAATTTTCTGGAACAAGAACTTAATGAAATAGAAACAGCAATAAAAATATTGGGCAAATTGTCTGCGCCGGTCACTTTACACGAAAAAACATTGCAACGATTCAAAAAAACATTTACCGAGAAATACGAAACTCAAGCAGTTTCTTTACTGGAGGTATTAGATCCCGAAACAGGTATAGGATTCCCTGTCCAGGAGAATGTAGGAGATGTGGCACACAACGCATTTATTGGAAACATTACGGCCATGGAAAAGCATTCATCTGAAAATGTATCATTGGACAAGGCTACCTTGTGGTTGCAGGAAAAAATAGATACGCCCGATATCTTTTCACTATTGAATGGGGTAGAGCTACTAACAAGTGACCTGACAGGCTTCCAAGAAAAAACAAACAAGCTACCCAACCAGTTTTCCGTTATGGGAACGAAAATGCCAAATGGAATGATTTTTTTGCAAAGTGTAGGAGGTGCATGCGCTAATGGACTGCTGGGAAGGTTTGCTTATATGGATAGTTCACTTGATGAATTCTGTACATATCTTTCTGTGGAAGAAAAAGAGAACAATCCGGATGTGGTATTTGCTGACATTGTGCATATCCCAGAAGGGCGCACCGGTAACATCGCGCGTAGAATCAGATTATGCGAATATGAAATCCCTATTTTGTGTAGTCCGAATAAGGAACAACAAACAATTTATTTGAACGACTTGTCTGTTTCCGTCCGCAATGACGAAATTGTCCTGTATTCTAAAAGTCTCGAAAAGCGTGTGATACCAAGGTTGAACAATGCCCACAATCACCAGAAAAGCATTGTTCCGGCTTATAAGTTTCTATCGGCAATCCAGCATCAGCAAAAAGTAGGACTAAACATCAATTGGGGGATATTAGAAAATCGAAAAAGGTTTTTGCCACGTATAGCCTACAAAAACATAATCCTACACAGAGCCACATGGATTTTACATACAAACGACGTCGAGACGATTAAAAAAAGCAAAGATCCTTTATTTGCTTTGAAAGACTTTTTTAAAAAGTGGATGGTTCCACGATATGTCATAATTGCCGAATCGGATAATGAATTGTTTATTGACATCAACAATGACAACTATTTACAAATTGTTATGGTGCAAATGCATAAATATGGGTCGTTGAAATTTATTGAGTGGTTACAAGGTGAGGCTCTTGATGGCTGCATCAATAGTAATCCTTTGTTTGCGAATCAATTTATAATGTCACTATCTAAAAATAATATTGTTCCAATTCCTTCCTTCAGAAATGATAATAAAGATTTTGAAAGATCTCAACGGAGTTTTGCTCCGGGCTCTGAGTGGCTCTATTTCAAAATCTATTGCAGTGCATTTGCTTCCGATATTATTCTTATTTCGGTTGTTGAACCGGCAATACAATCCCTGTTGGAATACGGCATTATCAAGAAGGCTTTTTTTGTTCGGTATAAAGACCCTCATTACCACATAAGGTTTCGGATATTGTTGGCAAAGGACGACGATAGAAGCCTGGTCTCGCAGACAATTGAGCAAGTTCGTGAATTGTTGACACCTCTCATGGATGACAGATCAGTATGGAAAGTGCAGTTAGATACTTATGAGCGCGAAATTGAAAGATATGGTAAAAGCAATATCGAAGTAAGCGAATCCGTCTTTTTCCATGACAGCCTTTTATTCTTGAATATTTTGGAGGATATAGCTTTCGTTGAAGATGATGAAATACGCTTCATGTTAGGTATTAAAAATGTCGACAGATGGCTCTCTTTGTTTAATATGGATACAGCGGCAAAATATGTTTATTGTGAAAAAATGGCAAAAGGTTTAGCGTTTGAATTTGGTAAAGATATTAGGCTTCAATTTGATACTAAATACCGGCAAATGAAAGGGAACATTTCAAATTTTATGTTGAGTAATAATTATGATGATTATTTTAGTAAAAGGGATAATTATCTTATTAAATTTAATCTGCCTGAAGTAAATTTACCAAGCTATATTCACATGAGCCAAAATCGTTGGTTTGTAACGCAACAACGGCTGATGGAATATATGGTTTATGAATTCTGTAGCAGGTATTATGATCGTTTGTTACACGAAAAGCCCAAATAGTTTTTTTTAATCTTTACATTCCATCGACAGAATATTCATACAATGCAACAATTCTCGAACAAAAAAAACGTGCCGGCAACTTTTCTTGAAAGGGTGGCGATGTTTGATTTTGATAAATATTATACGCCAAGAATTAGAGCCATTTGTCATACCTCTATGTGGCTCTTTTTTTCTTTATGCATTTCTGTCAATCTGTTATTTGGATATGGGCTTGACATTTTAGGGACTATACTTTTCGTATTGAGGAGCCTAATCTGCAACACGATCGTTTTTTATTTCTTTTTTTATTTCGCTGTTCCAAATACGTTGTTTAAGAACAAGATAGGCATTACACTTGTTTTTGTTCCTTTTGTTGTCGTTTTATGGCTGTTGATAAACCATTACTGCTTTGTTGCAATTCATCGGATTACTTCAATGAACGTCGCAAGCATCGAAAAATCTGTGTCCTTTGGAGCCAAACAGACCATAATTGATGTACTGTCTTTAAATTATCTGTCGGCGGAGTTCATGATGGTCGTATATTCCGTCTCTCCTTTTTTTTTCACAAAAATATTATTTGACATTATTCGATTCTATTCGACTGTATTCAAAACGCAGCAAAAGGCAAACCAACTGGAGATTGAAAAACTCAACCTTGAAACTGATTTCTTAAAAGCCCAGTTAAATCCGCATTTCCTGTTCAATACATTGAACAATTTATACGGTATGGCTTTGAAGAAAAACGAGAATACACCGGGCATAATTATGCAACTGTCCTCTATTATGCGCTATACTTTGTACGAATCAAATACAAAGAGAGTTCTACTTTCCAAGGAGCTGGAGTTTATAAGAAATTACGTATCACTGGAAAAGCTTCGGTACAGCGATAGTAAACGAATTGTTCTGGATATAAAAGAAGACAGTGTAAACTTTCAAAAAATTGCCCCGTTGCTTACCTTTATATTTATTGAAAACGGGTTTAAATACGGTTTAAAATCCTATGAAAAAAGCTTTCTCGAAATAAAAATTGCAGTTATAAATAATATTTTTTACTTTTCTGTTGTGAATGACAAAGATAACCTTATGACAAGTACTGAAGTAGATGAAAAAGTCGGTGGAATAGGCATTGAGAATGTAAAGAAGAGACTGGAACTACTGTATCCCGGTAAGCATGACCTGACTATTAATGACGAGCCGGAACGTTACACAGTGCTACTGCAAATTGAAATGGAATGAGCAAAAAAATCAAATGCCTAATTGTAGACGATGAACCTATAGGCAGAGAGATAGTTGAAGGCTACGTAATGCAAACAGCGAATTTAGAACTGGTAGCTTCTTGCCGAGATGCCTTTGAAGCATTGGATATTCTACAATATCAGCCAATAGATTTATTGATAAGCGACATCCAAATGCCGAAAGTAAACGGGTTGGAACTGGTAAAATCATTACCCAGTCCACCTGCTATCATTTTCATTACGGCACACAGCAACTTTGCAGTGGATAGTTTTGATTTGAATATTACTGACTACTTGCTGAAACCAGTTGCCTACGAACGTTTTCTCAAGGCCGTAAACAAAGCCGTTGTACAGGTTGAGAACAGCCATCGATCCTCTCTTAATGACACGAAACCCAATAACTTTATTTTTTTAAAAGCGGACAATAGGCTCAACAAAATTCTAATACACGATATTGTTTACATTGAGGCACTAAAAGATTATATCAAGATAGTTTGCAATAACAAGCAAAAATTGATTGTGCATTCCAGCATGAAAGCAATGGAAGAAAAATTGCCTTCTGACGAATTTTTCCGAATTCATAAATCGTGCATTATAGCCCTCAAACAAATAAAATCTATTGAAGGCAATAATGTTGAATTTTATAATGGCGAATCCCAAATTATAGCCAAAGCCCGCAAAGAGGATCTTTACAAGGCTCTTAACATTGGTGATGGTTTATAGCATTCTTCTCCATTGACCTTTCTCATTTTCTCCTCTTCTTAATATTTTTTACGTCGTTGCATAAGACTATTTCATGTCCATAAACTAATTATTACGTCGAAATAAATTTTTCGAGTTTTTGATAGTTGGCATTTTTGATATGTAAACAAAATTCTTATCAAAAAAGTCAACAGTATGAAAACAAGCCAACACGATAGAACAAGCCAATTGCTTACTATTAAAAAGAAAATTGTAGTTAAGTTAGATCGTGTGAATGTCAATGTCGGTCAGGAAGCTGTGTCCGCGGCCTATACAGGTGATTCAAATCCGACAGAGTTAACTATTACCGGTCTTTTTTAAACAAAATAATAGCTTGTTAAGATGAACATCAATTGCCTTATCATAGAAGATGAACCCATGGCAACGTATATTTTGGAAAGGTATATAAAGCAAACTCCATTTTTGCAAACCGCATCCAAAGTGGAGTATTTAAAAGATGCGGTAGATATTATCAGTAAGCAGAAACCGGACATTATTTTTCTTGATGTGAACACCAATGGAATCAACAAATATCAAATCCAGGAACTGGCAAACCAAAAAAATATTTTACTCATCTTCACTACAGCCTATCCAAAATCTTTCATTGAAGAAAAATTGCAAATAGATGTGTCCGGCTTGGGTTACTTGCATAAGCCTATAAGTCATGAAGCTTTTATTAAGGAATTAGAACGGGTAATTGAATAGTCAGCATATATTGCTTACAACACTTTTTGAATTGTAGCATCAATTGTATCAACAAATACTTGACACAATTGGTGCTACGATTTAGGATCACTTCTTTTAAAACAAATCCATTACTCCAATCTTGCATGTCAATGCTGTTTATAATTTCATTTCCTCAATATTGTCGGCTGTAAAATCCGAGTACCTTATCCATTTGGGTTGGACATTAAAATAAACAAGGTCTTTCCATGTTTCTCTTCTTTCTTCCCCATCTGGGAACGCCTTGAAATAATACGGCAACAGTTTTTCAAGTTCTGCGCCTGTTGGGATTTTTGCGGCGCCTTCGTATTGTGCCGCTGTTCATTATCCCATCCAATAACCAGTGAAATAGCTGGATTCTTACGTAGGTTTTTATATTTTCTTGAAGTCGTTACGGTATCAAAAATTATTTCAAGGTCAGGTGTAACGGCAAAACCTACCAACGCGGATTGCGGTATACCTACTTCGGTAACAGTGGCTATAACAGCCAATGTATGTTGTGAAATAAATCGATGCAAGAAATCTTTTGTCATCGGTATGCTTTTGGGTGACGTTTATATTGCACTCGCTATTGCAGCAACGTTACTGCAGACATAAATGTTCCACCCAAAAATAAACTTTTTGATAATGCTTCAATTGCCTTAACGGGAAGTCAGTAAAATAAAGAGTAACGCGCCCATTTTAACTTTACTTCGTCAGTATATCTAATTCTTGATAAAAACCACTGTTAGCCCCTTTAAGAACTTTGACAATCCTTAGGTTTTGATCCAAAATAACTTTTGTAGGATATACTTATTATAGGTGATCTGAACACAATAAAAAGAACATAGCTGTCGACATGCTTCATAATAAATTAGAGGAAGTATTAGATCAGACGGCGTTTACGGATAGTCAACTAAAGAAGATTTACGATAAAGCTGAAACATATTTTTCCAACGAAACCGAACATCTAAAAAAATATCAGTGGAAAGAAGAACGCAACGAATTGAGATTGATAATAAAATTGGCAAGCTTGGGGCAAGATTAATGAACGATGAAATTGATACAGAAACCTATAAAAAATGGCGAGAAACTTTTAATCGAGAGAAGGCAATCATAGAACAAGAAATTGAAGGTGCGACAAATGGAACAGGAAATTTATCGGGGAAATGGCATAAGCTCAATACATTTTTACAGTCTTTACGATCGGTAAAAGATTTATATAGGATTGCAACGTTTGAGTTGAAAATAATCTTGATTCGGATGGTGTTCAAACAATTCCTAACGTATTCAGAGGGTACTTTTAGAACACTTTCGTTCAACCTTGGACTGTTGAAAATAAAAGAAAAGGGCTGCTTTTTATTGAGCAGCCCAATCAAATTCGGGATCATTTCCCGTACAGTAGCGAGATCGGGACTTGAACCCGAGACCTCAGGGTTATGAATCCTGTGCTCTAACCAGCTGAGCTACCTCGCCATGAGGGCTGCAAAAGTAATGGGATTTTTTTTCCGTTCAAAATTTATTTCAAAAAAAACTTAATCTTCTTGCTTTGCCATCATTAGATACGCTTTTACGAAACCTTCGAGGTCACCGTCCAATACCGCGTCGGGGTTAAAAACCTTGTAACCCGTGCGGTGATCCAATACGCGGCGGTCGTCCAATACGTAGCTGCGGATCTGGCTGCCCCATTCGATGTCTCTTTTGTTGGCGTTGGCGGCTTGCTTTTCTGCTTCCTTTTTCCGAAGTTCTTCTTCGTACAGACGGCTTTTCAGCATCTGCATGGCGATCATCCGGTTTTCCAACTGCGTACGTGCCTGTTGGCATTCCACTACGATACCGCTCGGTTGGTGGCGCAGGCGCACGGCGGTTTCCACCTTGTTGACGTTCTGTCCACCGGCACCGCTGCTTCGGTAAAATTCCATGGTGACGTCAGCCGGATTGACTTCGATTTCAATCGTATCATCCACCAGCGGATACACGAAAACGGACGCAAACGAGGTCTGCCTTTTGCCCTGTGCGTTGAACGGCGAAGGGCGGACGAGACGGTGCACGCCGCTTTCCGCTTTCAGCAATCCGTACGCAAAATTTCCTTCAAATTGCAAGGTCACGCTTTTGATTCCCGCTACGTCGCCGGCTTGGTAATCCATTTCGGTTATCTTCCAGCCTTGTTTTTCGCCGTACATGATGTACATGCGCATGAGCATTTCGGCCCAGTCCTGACTTTCGGTGCCTCCAGCGCCGGGTGTAATCTGCAAAACCGCCGGCAATTCGTCTTCGGGTTGGTTGAGCGTACTTTTAAATTCGGCCTCTTCCAATAGATGCAAAGCCTGTTTGTAAGCATCTTCCGCTTCCTGTTCGGATGCGTCGCCGCTTTTCCAAAAGTCAAACAGTACGGCAAAATCCTCCACCGCGGTCTCCACTTTTTTGTACAGACCGATCCAGTATTCGTTTACCTGAATTTCTTTCATGATCGCCGTCGCACGCTTGTTGTCGTCCCAAAATCCGGCGGACAACGACAGCTGACGGTCGCTTTCTAGTTTTTGTTGCTTATTGTCCAGGTCAAAGAAACCTCCTCAGGACAAGCAAACGGTCCCTTATATCTTTTAAATTCTCTTGTGTCATAGCGGCGAAGATAGGAGGTTAATTTGAGGATTTGAAAATTTGGCGGATTTGAAGATGGAGTGCAAGTCGTAAGTCGGGAATAAGGAAAGTCCATTATCGTTCTCTGCCAATAATAGCATGTTCGGTGTAAACGCTTCGCCGTTGTTGGTCAGCGACCAACAACGGCGAAGCGTTATATCCTATGCCTTCCGCTAATATTAACGCCGCTCATTTTTATTTGACAAAACTCAAACTTGTAACCCCAAACTTAAAACGTATAACTCATCATTCATAACTCATAATTCCTACTTTTGCCCTATGTATTCTAGGGACGAGAAAGTGAAAATCAAGCAGGCGTTTTGGACGGCGTTTGGCCAATATATGAAAGGTGTGCCTGTCTTTGACGAGGAAGGAAAAAGCAAAAACTGGCTCAACTACAAAACGGGCGTGCGCGGTATTCGTTTCAAAACTGACGCTACCGAAAAACACGCGTATATTGCCATTGAGCTCATACACAAAGACGCGGACGAACGTCAACTCGTGTACGAACAGTTCCTTTCCCTGCAAAAAATGCTGACGGCGCAACTAGGGGAGGAGTGGATTTGGGAAGGTAACTACTGCGACCATCTTGGAAAGGAATACGCGCGTATCTATCTGGAATTGTCTGGAGTCAATGTGTTCCGTCAGGAAGATTGGCCCGATATGATTTCTTTTTTCAAGCCGCGGATATTGGCGTTGGATGCTTTTTGGGCCGATGCAAAAACAATGTTTGAGCGTTTTTTATAAAGGTTTTTTGCCATAAATGCCAATCTGTACTATATTGAGAATTATTTTTTCTGTCTTTTAATACCCTATTGTTTTGGTAGATTAGTTTTTTGTTAACATCTTTGTGGCTTGATTTCAAAACTTTTCTCGTATCACATCCATCATTAAAGGAGGAAAATAGCATGATGAAAACACGTAAACGCAGCGTTGTCTTTTTACTGGGAGTGCTGATCGCATTTTTGCCAATACTATCCGATGCCCAAAACGGAACGGCCATTCATGGCGTCGTCAAGGACGATCATGGCGCTAACCTTGCCGGGGCGAGTATCCGTGTCAATCAGTCCGTTGCTACTTCGGACGAAAACGGTCAATATAACTTGGCAGTTCCGGCCGGTACAGCGCAGGTCGTCGTCAATCTGGTCGGTTTTCAAGAACAGACAAAAAACGTGGCGGTTGCCAATCAGGAAAACAAACAAGTCGATTTCGTATTGGCGGCGGCAAGTGGCCAGCTCAACGATGTCGTCGTGATCGGTAGCCGTGCCGCGCCGCGTACGGCGTTGACGTCGCCGGTTCCGGTCGACGTTTTTGACGTGAAAAAAATCGCTTCTTTGGGTGCGCAGACCACGGTCGGGCAAATACTGAACTACGTTGCGCCATCTTTTACATCCACGACGCAGTCTTTGGGTGACGGAACGGACGAGGTCGATCCAATATCTTTGCGCGGCTTGGGACCAGATCAAGTTTTGGTTCTGGTCAACGGAAAAAGACGTTACAATTCCGCGTTGGTCAACGTCAACGGGACTTTTGGGAAAGGTACGGTCGGTACGGATCTGAACGCGATTCCGGTTTCCGCCATTGAAAAGATTGAAGTTTTGCGTGATGGTGCGGCGGCCCAATATGGTAGCGACGCGATTGCGGGCGTGATCAATATTGTCTTGAAAAAAACGGTTAACCAGTTCAATGCTGCCGTTACGGCGGGCGAATATATGTCGCACGCCAAGGCTTTGGGCGAAACTTTCCACGACGGTCAATCCACGCAGATTGCGATGAACTACGGTGTGCCGTTGACTTCCAAAGGCGGTTATATCAATTTCTCCGGTTCGTTTGATTACCGCAAACCGACCAACCGCGGTGGTTTGTACACGGGAAGTATTTACAATGCTTACGGTCCGGACAAAACGGCTGCGGGCGCGCTCGTTGCACACGACCAAACGGATTCTTTCCTCAGTGCGACGGGTACGACCCGAAGAGATTACAGCTTGATTGTCGGACAATCGCGCATCAGGAGCGGACAGTTTGCGTTTAACGGATCGATTCCTCTTTCGGACAATGCGACGGTGTATTCTTTCGGTTCGTTTGGCTACCGCAATGGTTTGGCTCCGGGTTTTTACCGTTATCCCAACGATTATAGGAATCTTCCGGCAATCAATCCTTTGGGTTATATGCCTTATATTGGAACGAGCATTTACGACAAATCCGTTGCCGTTGGTATCAAAGGAAAATCCAATTCCGGTTGGAATATTGATTTCAGCAATACGTACGGGCAAAATGCTTTTGAATACCATGTCCAAAATTCCTTGAACGCGTCGATGGGCTTGTCTTCGCCGACTTCGTTCAACAACGGCGGACCAAAATTTGCACAAAACACAGTCAACCTCGATGTCAACAAAGATTTTGATTGGTTGGCAGGCGTCAACTTGGCGTTCGGTGCCGAATATCGTTACGAACGTTACCAGCTCGTGGCGGGCGATGCCAATTCCTATACCAATTACGGTTTGGCGGATAATGTGGGCGTAGGTGCCGATGGCAAACCCATATTGGTATTGGATCCTAACGGCGCTGTCAATACAAAATTTGGTCCCGATGGCGTGACGCCGATTCCGGGTGGTTCGCAGGTATTTACCGGATTTAGACCAGCCAATGCGGTCAACGCAACGAGAAGTTCGGTTGCGGGTTACGCCGATGCGGCGGTTAATTTTACCAAAGCGTTTTTGGTGGATGGAGCGGTTCGCTATGAAAATTATAGTGATTTTGGTTCGACTTTCAACGGAAAATTGGCGTTGCTGTACAAAGTGACGGACCATATTTCTTTGCGCGCTTCTGGTAGCACCGGTTTTCGTGCGCCGTCTTTGCAGCAACTGTATTACGCCAATACGTCGACTTTGTTTGTCAACGACGTTTTGTACGAAGTCGGAACGTTTACCAACGGAAGCCGCGCTGCAAAACTATTGGGCATTCCGGCTTTGCGTCCTGAAAAATCCAAAAGCGTGAGCGCTGGTGTGACGGCAAAATTTGGAAAATTTACGGCAACTGTTGACGGCTACTTTACGCGAATCAATGACCGCGTCGTTTATACGGATCAATTTCAGGGAAGTAACGCGGCGGATGCCTCGGCTGCCGATAAAGAATTGTACCAAATCCTAGCGGAAGCGGGCGCGCAAAAAGCACAGTTTTTTGCCAATGCCATCAATACGGAAACAAAAGGCGTTGACGCCGTTTTGTCCTATACTGAACATTTGGGAAAAGGCATTCTTAGAGCCGATCTTTCCGGAACGATTTCCCAAACGCAGAAAGTAGGCCCTGTAAAGGTTTCCGATCTTTTGAAAGGAAAAGAAAGTACGTATTTCAGTCCGGCGAGTTTGATTTACCTGACCAACGCCGTGCCTAGACAAAAACTGAATTTAGGATTGAACTATACGATTGCCAAATGGACGTTTTTTGCACGTGACAACTATTTCGGCGGCGTGACCGAACCTGTCGCGATTGTTGCGAACCAACAATACTACAATCCGCGCTGGGTAACGGACGTTTCGATTGGCTATCAGTTTGCAAAACCAGCAAAACTGACAATCGGTTCGAACAATGTGTTCAACGCTTATCCCGAAGCTATCAGCATCGCAGCGAACGGCAACGCCGGACAGTTCGTCTATCCGCGCGCTACGAGCCAGTTTGGTTTCAACGGACGTTATGTGTTTGCAAGATTGGAACTGACGCTCTAGTCGTCCAATACAAACAAAACCAAAACAGGTTCCAATTTATATTGGAACCTGTTTTGGTTTTAGGATAAATTAATTTAGGATTAAACAATCGTTTAATTATTTTTGCTGCTTTTTATTCATACAGAATACTTACATATTCAGACTATACAAATGAAAAAATCAGTCATAAAAATTGCCTTTAACGGATACGAAAAATGGGTCATACTTTTATTGACCTTGACCCAGTTCACGGTCATATTGGATTTTATGATTATGTCGCCGCTGGGTGACATGATTATGAAAACATTAAAACTAAGCACGAAGGAATTTGGACTATGCGTTTCGGCGTATGCTTTCAGTGCCGGGATTTCCGGATTGCTGACCGCCGGTTTTGCGGACAAATACGACCGGAAAAAGCTGTTGCTGTTTTTTTATAGTGGTTTTATATTGGGAACATTTTGCTGCGCGTGGAGCCATACGTATGTGCAATTACTGGCTGCGCGGACAATCACGGGATTGTTTGGCGGCGTTATAGGGTCGGTGTCGATGGCAATCGTGACGGATTTGTTTACGTTGCAGCAGCGTGGAAGAGTGATGGGATTTGTACAAATGGGATTTGGGGCAAGTCAGGTATTGGGTTTGCCTATAGGATTGGCGATGGCAAATGTTTGGGGATGGGATTCGCCGTTTTTGTTGGCGGCTATAATCGCAGTCGTGGTGTTTGTATTGGTCGTTTTCAAAATGAAACCCGTCAACGAACATTTAAAAACGGCCAAACAAGAAAAAACGGCACTCAGGCATTTACTGCATACTTTTTCTGAAAAGCAATACAGGATTGGGTTTCTGGCAACTGCGTTGATGTCTATTGGTGGTTTTATGATGATGCCGTTTGGTAGTGCATTTGCGATTAACAATCTGCATATCACGACGGAACAATTACCGGTTGTTTATACAGTTTCGGGTATTTCTTCGCTTATATTTATGCCGCTCGTCGGAAAATATAGTGACAAAATCGACAAGCTCAAACTATTCAGTATTGCGACAATATGGACTTTGGTTTTTATAGTCATTTATACCAATCTTTCCGTCACGCCTTTATGGATCGTATTGGTCATAAATGTTTTGATGATGATGGGCGTTATGAGCCGCATGATTCCGAGTACGGCGCTTGTGAGTGGTTTGCCCAATCCTAATGACCGCGGGGCTTTCATGAGTATCAATGCTTCTTTGCAACAAATTGCAGGGGGCGTTGCGGCAGCTTTGGGCGGAATGGTCGTCGTCCAACAAACAAAAACAAGCCCATTGGAACACTATAATTGGGTAGGTTATATTACCGTCGTTATTAGTATAGTCAATGTTTTGATGTTGGGCCGAGTCAACAAAGCCGTAATGTCCAAGAAGAAAGATAATGCAACGAACGATAATAATGTGGACGTGGCCGGCCACGAAATGATATAATGTAGGGGCGTATTGTGTACGCCCTCAATTATATTGGTGTATTAATGGGCGTATGTAATATGCCCCTACGGATAATGGAAAAATATAGGATTATTTCCCTGCATTTTTCAGATCGGCAATAGCTTTCAACGGGTCGGAAGCCTTGAAAACACAGCTTCCTGCGACCAATACGGTTGCACCGGCTGCAAGGATTTCGGCTGCGTTGGATTCCGTGACGCCGCCGTCGATTTCGATTTCGACGTTGAGGTTTTTCGCATCGATCATTTCGCGTAGCTGCTGAATTTTTACCAATGTATGCGGAATGAATTTTTGTCCGCCAAAACCAGGATTGACGCTCATCAAATTGACCAGATCAACGTCCGCAATAATATCCTGCAAAAAACTGATCGGCGTATGCGGATTGACCGCAATGCCGGCTTTCATGCCAAGGTTTCTGATTTGTTGGATATTGCGGTGTAGTTGCGGGCACGCTTCAATATGAACGGTTAAGTTGTCCGCACCGGCGTGTTTGAAGGCTTCGGCATATTTTCCGGGTTCTTCAATCATTAGGTGAACATCGCAAACTTTATTGGTCGCCGAACGAATCGCTTCTATCACCGGCAATCCAAAACTAATATTAGGAACAAAACGTCCGTCCATCACGTCCAAATGCAACCATTCGGCAACGCTGTTGTTGACCATTTCGACTTCGTCTTTTAGGCGCAAAAAATCCGACGCAAGAAAAGAAGGAGCTATTGTAGGCATGAGAATGAATTATGAGTTATAAGTTTTAAGTAGATGTTTATTGTTGATATTCTTAAAAGCGTTTACAATAGACTATATTATTTAAAAACTATAGGTTTGAATGAAATTCAATACAGCATTTAATTCCAATACGGACTACTGATTAAGGACGGCCGACGACTAATTTCCTAGCCTTTTCAATCCGTCCTGCGCTTCGACTATACTATTGTCCAAACTATAAGCCTGCTTGAAACGCAATACAGCACTGTCTTTCTGTCCCATCATTTCGTAACTTCTTGCCATATAGTAATAGGCGTCGGCATACAAATGATTTATTTGGGACGCAAAACGGAAAACTTCCAATGCTTGCGGATATTGGTTGTGGTCGAAATATACCAATCCTTTTTCGATATAGGCAGGCATTAGTGTATAGTCTTGTGCCAATGAAGCGCTGAGACTTTTGATAGCATTCATTGTATCGTTGATACGCGCATAGTACACACCCGAAATGAAATCGCAGTTGGCATTGTCCGCGGCACCTAAATGCATCGCTTTTACGTGCTGCGCTATCGCCAATGCTTTCGGATCTTTCTTTTCCGCCAACAGATTTGCTAGGAACAACATGCCTTCGGGAGCAGGATATATAGTCAATGCTTTTTGATAGTATTGGATAGCGTTCATCGTGTCCTGCGCATCTTGATAGATTTTTCCTTTTGTAAAAACAAAGGCATAGTTGGCGCTGTCTCTCAATATAAGACTATCCATTTGTGCCAATGCAGCTTTGTAATCGCCGATGCTGTCCATCGCCGTTGCAACTTTGAAACGCAAACCGTTGCTGTCCGGTTTGTTTTGCAAAAGGTTCATTTGTTCTTTTAATTCATCCGTATAAACAATTTCCTTTTTGCCGTTGTTGTCCGTATTTTTTTTTGCGTTGTTTTTGCAGGAAAAAGTTCCCAATACGGCAAATGCTACCGCCGCTATGGTGCATAATTTTTTCATGTGGCAAAGGTAACAATCGTATTTACTTTTGCGCAAGGGAACGGAAATATACTTGTAACTTTACATCTTAAAAAAAATAGTATATGCAATTTAATGTAGATCAGCTTGTTACGGTCGTTTTTACGCTGTTTGCAGTGATTGATGTCATCGGTTCCGTACCGTTGTTTATTACGTACAAACAAAAAATGGGTGGTCTGGACGAAAAACGTATTGTGATTTACTCCGCGGGGATCATGCTTTCTTTTTTGTTTATTGGACAGTTTTTGCTCAATATGTTTGGGTTGACGATCCAGTCGTTTGCGGTTGCCGGCGCGATCGTACTGTTTCTTTTAGGTTTGGAAATGGTATTGGGGCACGAGATTTTCAAAGGCGACGGCAATGATGCCAAAACGAGTATCAAAGCTGGATCCATTGTCCCTATTGCGTTTCCGATCATCGCGGGGACGGCTTCGCTGACGACAATCATGTCGCTGAAAGCCAACTATCATATAGTTTACATCATATTGGGGATTGTTATCAACTTGATATTGGTATATATCGTATTGAAATCTTTGGGCTGGATTCAGCGTGTATTGGGACCTGGCGGAATGATCGCCATCCGAAAATTTTTTGGTGTGGTATTGCTGGCAATGGCGGTGAAAATCTTCTCGACGAACCTGTCGGCTTTTGGGAAATAGGTTTTTTGTAGTCGACAGTGGTCGGTCGTCAGTCGTCGGCATTAAAAAAGCGTTTCCAAATTTAGGAAACGCTTTTTATTTAAGGTATAAATAAACTAATAATTCATACCCGACGACCGACTACTCTACTTATACATCTTCTCGTAATACTCGTCGGCCATTCTATTGCTGTTGAAATTGTTTTTGACGTCTTCCATTCCGTTTTGGATGATGCTGCGCCATTGATCCGGTTGATTGTAGTATGCGGGCAGAATCTTGTTGTTCAATATATCGTAGATATGCTCGAGGTCTTCGTAATCCTGTTCGGATATGGATTTGTTTTTATAGTCCGCTTGCGGAACGACAAAGCCGTTGACGCCGTCTTTGATAAATTCCGGAATCCAGCCATCGTCCGTCGAGAAATTGACACTTCCGTTCATCGCAGCCGTCATGCCACTCGTACCCGAAGCTTCGCGTGGGACGCGCGGATTGTTTAGCCAAATATCCGAAGCCTGTTTGAGACGTTTGCTGAGATGCAGTTCGTAACCTGTCATCACCGCAACGTTGGGATATTCGCGGCTTGCATGGACGAGATAGTTGAACGTGTCGATCGAACCGTAATCTTTCGGATACGGTTTCCCGGCCCAGATGATCTGTACGGGATATTTCGTATTGCTGAGGAGCGCTTCAAATTTTTGTTTGTCGCGCAAAAGAAAATCGGCTCGTTTGTAAGCAGCAAATCGTCGCGCCCAGACAATCGTGAACACACTTGGATCAAATATTTTTCCGATCTGGTTGGAGACGAGCTGGAAGGCACGGTATTTCAGGTATTTTTTTCTGTCGTCAAACGCGGCGGCGTTGTTTTCGTCTTTTGCCTTGTACAATTGTTTGTCCGCCCAATACAGATAATCCTGTGCGTTGGTAATGGAAATAATCGGGCAAATACCTTCGTATTTTCCCCACATTTCGTTGGACACTTTTCCGTGCAAAGCCGAAACGCCGTTGGCAATATGCGCAAATCGCAGCGCCACCAACGAAAGGTTGAACCGGTCGTCTTTCATGCCTGTCAGGCGACGTACTTCGTCCAAAGGCAAATCGCCGAAGTAGCTCATCGTACGGCAAAGGTTGATGTCGTGCACTTCGTTGCCGGCTTCTTCGGGCGTGTGCGTCGTGAACACCAATTTTTCTTTCAGTTTTTCGACGCTTCTGAATTTTTGCAAAAGGTGAAATGCGACGGGAAGTCCGTGCGCTTCGTTCAAATGGTAGATTTCCGCATCAAAGTTGAGGATGTCCAAAAGCTTGCCGCCGCCGATACCCAGCAAAATATATTGGGCGAGTTTGGTCGTTTCGTTGGAATCGTACAAATGGTGGCTGATCGTGCGCGACACAAAATCGTTTTCTTCGATATCGGTCGTCAAAAGGAAAAGCGGCGCCGATCCAAATGTTTCCGGATTGAGGAAATAGACCTTGACCCATACGTCTGCTTCGTGGACTTTGATCGCGAACTTGATGCCCGTGTCTTCCAAAAAGTTATAGTTTTTTTGGATGTAGTCGACGCGCAAAGTTTGGTCCTCGTTGCGGTCCTGGTCGTAATAGCCGTATTTCCACAAGATGCCGATGCCGACCATGTTTTGTTTGAGCTGGTAGGCACTTCTAAGGTGCGAACCCGCCAAAAAGCCGAGGCCGCCGCTGTAGATTTTCAAAGCTTGGTCAATGGCAAATTCCATCGAAAAGTAGGCAACGCGCTTGCTGTATTTGGCATCAATCGGATAAGCGCCTGTAAAGTTGTTTACGTTCATAGTTTTTGTTGGATGTGTTTTGGATAGCGTATATTGATTTATTTTTTCTTTTTGGGATTGTCCTTTTCTTTTTTTGCTTCGGTTTGGATTTTGGAAAAACTATCGTCGAACTGTACGTTGCTGCCGCGGTAGTTGGCGCAGTTTCCTTCTTCTTTGACGTGGATTTTTTCTTTGTCGAAACTAAAATCGATCACGCAGGGATCGCCGCCTTGCTGGTAGATCGCGCTTTTTTCGCTGACCATGCGCAGCTTGCCTTTGATCTCGCCTTTGGCGGCAGGATCGGTGTCCGTTTTGTCAAAATGAAAGAAGAAAAGATATTCGTTTGGACGGGTTCCGTCTCTGAGAACCAATAAGTTGTGTTTGTTTTTCTGGTAGTTGCCGCTATATGCAAATGTATGAGGCAAGGTATCGATCGGCACAAAGATCTTGTCGGCGTCCGGCAGGTTTTCGTTGGTGTCGTTGATGACCAATACAAACTGTTTGGCGGCTGTGCTGTAGCCATATCCTGCGTTGGTGTACAGTTGGTTGTCGTTGTCGTCTTTTTTGCTTTTGCCCAAGGTGAAAGTCGGTTCCTGGTTGATGCTCAGCGTGTGTCGATAACCGTCCTGCGACTCGTTGTCCAATAAAGGCATGTAGGTCAATAACTTGTTTTGGTTGCTGAACGCCAATAGGTACCAAGTGGTATTACTGCCTTTTTGCAGGGACAAAATAATGAAACGGTTCGTTGCGTTGTCGGCTCTTCCGACGGGATGCGCCACTGTTTTTTCTGTCAAAATTTTGGAAGTCACCGTGTCGGGCAAATATTTTTTCAATACATCGAGCGGAATGTCGGTCGTGTCGGCGCGTGAAGTAATTGCCGTATCGGCAACCGTGTATGGAAAACGTAAAGTATGGAACGCGTCAAAAAAAGTCTCTGCTTTATAAAGGTCTTTTTTGGGATTGCTCTTCTTGCTGTGGCAGGATGCCAACGTGAAAAGGAGAAAAATGCCCAATATATATTTAATCATTACCGAAGATTTCAGTTAAAAATAAGGAATATGTTTTTATATCAAAAAAAAGTTGTCAGATTTATGGAATATGATACGAGCAAGTGCCAAATTTTATTTTAGATTTGCCTAAATAAATAAAAAACTATTTGTCGTATAAAAAATAGATATGCCAAATAAATCTGCTCAACGCCGGACAAAATAAACAAATGGAATCAAAAACGCAAAACAATGGATCTCTGAGCTCCGTACATGAAAGCATCGACCTGACCACGGGTAAACACAAAGGGTTTAAGCGTTTTTTGGCGTTTGTGGGGCCGGCATACATGGTAAGCGTAGGCTACATGGATCCGGGCAACTGGGCGACCGACCTGCAAGCCGGTAGCGAATATGGCTACAAACTATTGTGGGTATTGCTTTTCAGTAACCTGTTGGCGCTGTTGCTACAAGGCATGGCGGCGCGTTTGGGTATTGTGCGTCGTCGCGATCTGGCGCAGGCCAATAGTGACGAATATCCCAAATCGATTAATCTGTGTCTGTATATATTGGCGGAACTCGCGATTGCCGCGTGCGACCTTGCCGAAGTATTGGGAATGGCAATCGGTCTGAATTTGTTGTGCGGACTTCCGGTTATCTGGGGCGTAGGCGTCAGCGTATTGGACACGTTTCTGCTTTTCTATTTGGAAAAAATGGGTATGCGCAAAATGGAAGCGTTTATTATTGCGCTCATCAGCATTATTGGTTTGTCGTTTTCCATTGAATTGTTTTTTGCCAAACCGCATATGGGCGATGTAGTCAAAGGGTTGGTGCCCGGTAAGTTGAGCGGTGATGCTTTGTATATTGCCATTGGAATTATCGGAGCGACGGTGATGCCGCACAATCTGTACCTGCATTCCGCCCTTGTCCAAACCCGCAAAATCAACAACGACAAAAAAGGCATTTTGCAGGCTTTGCGTTTCAACCGTATTGACAGTACGATTGCGCTCAATGCCGCTTTTTTGGTCAATGCGGCGATATTGATATTGGCGGGCGCGGTTTTTTATACGTCGGGACATACGGCGGTGGCGCGTATCGAAGACGCTTATCAACTGCTCAGTCCGATGCTCGGGACGCATATTGCGCCGATTTTGTTTGCGGTGGCGTTGATCGCAAGCGGTCAGAGTTCGACCGTTACGGGGACTTTGGCGGGACAGATTGTGATGGAAGGTTATTTGCATCTGCGCATCAATCCTTTGTTGCGTCGGCTGATTACGCGTTTGGTTGCCATTGTTCCGGCTTGTGTCGTGATATTGATTTACGGTGACAAGGAATTGGATAAATTACTGGTTTTCAGTCAGGTTATATTGAGTTTGCAGTTGGGTTTTGCAATCGTTCCGTTGATACATTTTGTTTCGGACAAAAAGAAAATGGGCGAATTTGCCATTTCTTTAAACATAAAGATATTGGCGTGGCTGATTGCGGCGTTGGTGGTGTATCTCAATGTCAAATTGGTTGTCGATTCCATTGCTGAATATTGGGCGGCACATCCCGAACAGATTTTTGGAAAAATATTGATTGTCGTTTTTTCCGTATTTTTCGTTTGGTTGTTTGTGGTCATGACCGTTTATCCGCTGACGCAACGCAAAAAAGCAAAAAAACGGGAAACAAGCATTCACGGTCCAGAAAGAAGCCTCATCGAAAACGAAATGCAGTTACATCCGATCAAACGTATTGCGGTCGCGCTGGACTTTGGTTCCAACGACGAGCTGATCATCGCCAATGCCTTGAAGCAAGGTGGTGAACATTCGGAATACATATTGATCCATATTGTCGAAACGCCTACGGCAAAATATTTTGGGTTCCCCGTCGACGATTTTGAGTCGGAAAGGGACAAAGAACAGTTGCATCTTTACGTGCATCAACTAAAGGAAATGGGCTATTCCGTAAAAGGTTTTCTGGGTTACCGCAACCGCGTTAACGAGATCGTAAAGTTTGTCAAGGAATCGAATGCGGATTTGTTGGTACTGGGTTCGCATAACCATAAAGGTATCAAAGACTGGATCTACGGCGAAACGGTGGACAAAGTGCGACATCGGATCGGTATTCCGGTATTGGTCGTGAATAGTGGGGAGTGAGGAAACGTTGTACGTAGTGAGCAATGAGTGGTAAGTTGGTTGGTTATAGTCGGTTGTTAGTAATGTTTGGCGTATCCAATATAGAAAATAATGCAGGAAAGCCTAACGGGCTTTAACAACAATAACCGCAGGTGAAACCTGTGGATGTGCAAGCAAATATGTTGTTGGTCAGCATAAATCAAACTTGTTAGTTCTAGACGTATCTCTATTGATCCAAAAGGGTGAAAACCTCCAATATTGGAGGCTTTCACCCTTTTTTAAAGAAAAACTATTTACGCTGCTTTTTTGACCGCCGCTTTGTTTTCTTTAAATCTTTTGTCGAGCGTGCCGTCTTTTTTCACGTGTTTGGCCGCCGGAATGTTTTTGTTTTCCTTGAAACGTTTGTCGGCGGTGCCGTCTTTTTTGAGGTGCTTGGCTTCGGTAGTCGCAGTTGCCGTTGCAGCTTTAACGGGTTTTGCTGTTTGTGCAAAACTTGTAGTGCTGAACATCATCAATGCCATAATGGCTGCAAAAATCTGTTTCATGTGGTTTGTGTTTGTTTTTTGACATTTTAAAAATATAAAAGATTAATCGTAAAATTTCTTAGGAAGAAAAATATTAAAGGCTTTCCCTTATATTTATAGCGAGAGAATAATTATGTTATGAAAAAAAATAATTGGTGTCTTTTGACATTTGCCGCGCTGACTTTTGGAGCAACGAGCTGCGTTCCCAAAAAAAGATTGTTGGATAGCCAGATTGCGTATCGTTATCTACAAGGCGATAGTGCCCGATTGGCAAACAAAGTCAATGCGCAAAACGACGAAATTGCGCGATTGAACAGCCGCGTCAATGATCTGAACAAAAAAATAGGTGAACTCAACAGCGAAAACGACAACCTTGCCAAGGATGCCAATAGTACGCAGTCACAACTGGAAGAAAACCGCCGCGCGCTATTGAACCAACAAGGAAAAACGAAACAGTTGCAGGACTTGCTCGACGCGCAGCGCGCGAAATCCACTGCATTGCGTCAAAAAATGGCGGAAGCGCTGAAAGGTTTCAATTCGGATCAATTGACGGTGACGCAAAAAGACGGAAAAGTGTACGTTTCCATGCAGGAATCCCTGCTTTTCCCGTCGGGAAGTGCTGTGCTGAACCAGCAAGGTGTTTCGGCTCTTGGCAAATTGGCGGAAGTGCTTAACCAAAATCCGGAAATCAATATTGACGTGGAAGGACATACCGACTCCATTCCGATCCGCATCAGGTTCAAGGACAATTGGCAGCTTTCGACGGAAAGGGCATTGTCGATTGTTCGGGTGATGATCGATAATTACCATGTCAATCCTAACAATCTGATTGCTTCCGGTCACAGCGAATACGAGCCGGTCGCGTCGAACGCTACGCCGGAAGGCCGCGCCAAAAACAGAAGAACGGAAATCATATTGACGCCGAATCTGGATGAAATGTATAAGCTGTTGGAGTAAAACGACAAATCCAATAAAGCGGAATTGCCCTAAAACGTATGGTGTTTTAGGGCAATTTTCTTGCCCAAAAAACAAGTTGAAAGATCTTTTCTTTGGTGACAAAAAATGTCGTCTAAGTTAGAGGAAAAATATATTGATCCCTTCCAAAATATGGATTCTTTTTGTGATTCTAGCAATATTACAGGAGGAATACTGTTTTGCGGTAGCGTTCCGTAAAATTGTCTTTTCCAAATTTTTGGATAGCCATTTCCCGGTTTTTCTTTCCTAGCGTTTGTCTAAGCCCAGGTTCATGTATTAGTCGGCGTATATTGAGGACTGCTTCTTCCACTATTTCCTGTTCTTCCTGGGCGAACAAGAGAAGGCCGTTTTCGTTGTGATGGATATAATCCGGAATACCATTGACCGCAGTAGAAACGACCACTTTGTTGTGTGCCATCATTGTCATGACGACTAAGGGCAGGCCTTCGTAAGCCGAGGTGAGCAATAGTACGTCGGACTGCTCGTATATGGACTGCATTAATTTTTCGTCCGAAACGTTGCCGTAGAATGTACAGTAAGGATATTGGGCAATGTCAAATACTTTTTCTACATCCCCTACAAAAGAAAAGTGCACCTTGTCTTGGGCTTCGTGCATTTTTTGTGCGATTGCGGCAATCAGGTGCACGCGTTTTTGTGGTGCACCTCGGCCGATAAACACGACTTGCAATGTTGGGTTGTGGATTTCTTTGTAATCGGGAATTTCTATTGCATTGTCCCAGAATATGATTTTGTCATAGTATAGTGACGCGATATTGTTTTGTTTGTATTGTAGTTCGATGTCTTCTTTCAGTTTTGCCGTGCTGACAATACGGAGATCAATCAGGTCGATCCAGCCGATGTCGTAGGGCAGCCAGGTGGCCAAGTGGCTGAGTTCCACCTTTCTGGTACGTTTGGGTACGTGTGGCAGCATTTTGTAAAAAAACAAACACTCGCCGCCAAAAATCAAAGGTTGTTTGGATTGGCTTACCCAGGTCGCAATAACGCCACGAAAAAAAAGATTGACAAAATGAACGATTTTGTAGTCGATCCATTTAGAAAGGTCAATAATTCTAGTATTGGGGACATTCGCAAATCGGTCGAGGTATTGGTTGTTTTTAGGTCTTTTGGAAAAAATGACCAATTTGTTTTGGTCGCTTATGCTTTCCAGTACGTCTATATTGACACGAGGCGCACCGCCGATGTCGCCGTTGGGGACGAAAAAGAAAAAATCGTATTTTTTGTCCAGCTTCCATATATGACCGAAAATCCGTCCCAGTAGCACAAATGGAAACATGAGCAAGGTTTCGAACCTGAATTTTCTTTTTGCCTGTAAATAAGTCATGGTTGCGCGTAATACTTTTGAACGACTTTGTTGAGGTAATCAGCCGTGAAAATACGGTTTAATTCATTTGGATAGCGTTTCATTCCTGTCATCGGAATGAGCGGTCTACTTTCTTTTTCTACGATTGTATAGTTGCCTTTTTTATGGACCGTGGACTCCAGCGCCTGTACGATCTGTTCGACGGAGTAGTTGCCAATATTAGCGATGTCAAAAATATATTGATTTGTATCACTGACTTCTTGGATTATTCTATCGCAGAGGTTAAAGGCATCTTCCACGTCAATAATATTGCGTTCAGAGCCTTTCCATAGCAGGAACGGTGTTTCATTTTGGATACAGTCGTGCAAGTAATTGAGTATGGTATGGGCATTGTTGGTCTTGCCTGCGAGGTTGGAAATGCGGAAAATGAGCGGTCGCGGATGGTGCTCCAATATGTATTGCTCCATTTGTTTTTTGTGCTGCACATAACTGCTGTCCGCAAGGGCGGGATCGTAGATGCTGCATGTACTGAAATACACAAAAAGTTGTTGTGGATATTGAGATATATTGGAGGAAAGCAACGCAAGCTCCCGCGAAAAAGCCTCGGCGGAGTTGGCCGACGAGTTGGATACGCCGGATGCAAAAATGACTACGTCGTCATTGTGGATATATGACGCGAATGCTTTTGCCACCAAGCCGTTTCCAATAACCATACTATTCTTGAGTTTGACGCAAATGTATGCTATTCCGTCTTTGTATTGGCGCACAAAACCGCCGGGGTGATGAGCCGTGTAAAAAAAGTCAGCGCGGTAAAAGGTTTGTATTTATCGCTGATAGCGAAACTGTTGAGTTCGCTAATTGAATTGAACTTTGACTATTTGGGAGACTTTTATATTGGGTATAAGAAGCGTTTCTGCTGGTGCTATGGCGATCTTCTTATGTTCCATTTTTTATGGATGTTTAATGGCGCTTTTGTGTAAACAGTAATGTATTGCCATCAAAGTTTTGGATAGGACGCCGATATTTAAAAGTGACAATGGGATTCTTTTTTGAAACTGTACCATGGATCGAAGTAACGGGCGAACCTCTGTAGGCTGGACGCCTGTTGCATATAGGTCTTCCGGTTTTCTGACTTTGTGATTGCGGATGAGACGCCAGAAATAATCGTAAAGTTCTATGTTTTTAAAAGCGCTTGCGGGAATTTTTGCGCAATACAAAATATTTTCGCGAAGGACAATGTGGGGATTATTGTTGCAAAAAACGGTCGTTTGCTCGGGATGCATTCCAATATAGACAAGCCTTTCGTCAATATAATGGATGGAATTTCCCTGTTCAATTGTCCTAACGCAATAATCTACGTCGACCAGCCAGATGAACCGTTCTTCATATCGTGTCTGTACCGATTTTCGCACCATGATATTGCTGGGTGGCCCGACGACGTAATTTTTGACCAGTAAGTATGGATTGGTTCCCAAGCGTTTTATATAGTCGTAATTTGTTTTGATCTCGACGGTAGATCCGTCCAATAGCTTAGGCGTGTTTTTGGAAAAAATGAAATTCGCTTTCGGATACTGTTCAAATGCCGTTACATATTGGGCTATTGATTCTTTGCTAGCCAGCCAATCATCTTGATGTATCAGCATCAGTAAGTCGCCCGTCGCTTTGTCCAATGCAAAGTTCCAGTTGCGAGGCGTTTTTAATGCAGGTGCATGGTGGAAGTATTGGATATCGAGCCGATGTTGGAAAGCATCGCACACTTGCTGTACTTCCGCATTGTTGGAATCGTCCGAAACGATAATTTCAATGTTCCGGTACGTCTGTTGCTCAATAGAGGACAGCAACCTTTTGAAAAATGTCGGTTGATTGTATGTTGGGATACAAATGCTTACTTTTGGCTCAAATTTCATCATTCAGTAATGGGAAGTAATTTAAATGTCTTTTGGGCAAATATAGTAAAAGGATTTTTTAAGAAGTTTTCTTCTGAAGGGCGGGACGGAAGTGGTTTTGAGAGAATCGCTTGGCTAAAAGAAAAACAAATCAAACATCTCGACGACTTCACGGAAAAAAGTGTCAGCCTTGCGGGAAATACTATTGCTTATAAAAAGCCCTACGAATTGCTACATACCTATAAAGATATTTTCGTAAAAGAAATTTACCAGTTTGATGCTGACGGGAAAAATCCTTTGATTATTGACTGTGGTGCCAATATTGGATTCAGCGTGTTGTATTTCAAAAAGAAATATCCCTCTGCTCAAATCGTTGCTTATGAAGCTGATGGCGGCAATTTTAGTCTGTTGGAAAAGAACGTGGCGCAAAACCATTTGGATAATGTAACGCTATTGAACAAGGCTGTTTGGGTACATGACGATGGCGTACGATTTAATGCCAAAGGGACGGAAGCGAGCCGGATTGTGGACGGAGCGGTTTCCGACGCTGATGTTGTTCCTAGCGAGAGATTGTTTCATGTATTGGCTGCGCATCCGTCGATTGATTTTTTAAAAATGGATATTGAAGGTGCGGAATACGAAGTCATAAAAGACTGTGCAGCGCTGCTTCCCAATATCAAAAACATGTTTATCGAATATCACGGAACAGTTGAGGAAACCGACAAGCTGACGACGTTGTTGGATATATTTTCAAAAGCTGGTTTTAAAGTTTACATCAAAAATGCTGCGGATTTTTTGCAGCATCCGTACGTAGACAAAAAGGTCAATAGCATCTACGATGTACAGCTCAATATTTTCTGTTATAAATAAAATTCCTCCACAACGAAGCATGGTGAACAATCCTACTATAAGCGTCGTAATTCCTTGTTATAATGATGGGGTTTATTTACAGGAAACGCTAAATAGACTCAACGAACAAACGTATAAAGATTTTGAAATCATTATAGTCAACGATGGGTCTACGGACGACAATACATTAAGCAAACTAGACGAAATTAGTCAAAGCAATCAGGCTACCGTTTATCATATTCCTAATAGTAAAATGTCGGCGGCACGTAACTATGCTATTGAACGAGCCAGGGGAAATATGATTGTGGCGTTGGATGCCGACGATTATTTTGACAAAACATTTTTTGCCAAAGCACTGAAGTATTTAGCGGAAAACCAAGATACGGCGGTCGTTTCGTCCTATATCCAAAATTTTGGATTGAATAACAGGGTGTTTAAGCCAAGAGGTGGCACTGTTGACAATTTTCTTTTTTCCAATCAATGCGCCATGTGTAGTATGTTTAGGAAAGAAGTATGGGAAAAAGTTGGAGGCTTGGACGAGAACATGAAAGAAGGGTATGAAGACTGGGAGTTCTTTTTAAGTATAACATCTTTGGGCTATAAAATAAAAATCTTACCGGAAAAACTATTTTTTTATAGGCAAACCAAGAAGTCGACTTTGGCGACGCAATCGATACCCAATCAAGGAAAGCTTCTCGACTATATGCTGGAAAAACATGCAGATGTGTACAAAGAAAGGTTGAAAAATCTTATAATGAAAGAGCAGGTTTTGTTTACAGAATCGCGTATAGCATGGCCGCAGATTATCAAGATGATAAAAAATCGTATTTCTGGAAAATATAAGTAATGATCGTCTTTAAATAGCTAGTAAAGAAATGGAAGATTTCCTTTCCATTGTTATCATCAACGATCATGCTGCAGCGTAGATATTGGATTGCATCCAAAGTTTTGTTGACACGATAAAAGTGTTGCATGAGCGCGTGATTTTCGCACGTTTTCCGCAGGTTCGGTGTATCGATATTGGGCTATAATGCCGGTTTTACGAGAGCCAATAATGCTGGAATTAAACTGTGATGTCCATCTGCTTAAAACGGGAGGAAAAGTTTTGTTTTTCCCGAACTGTTCAATATAGTTGGGATGTGTGCGTTATTGAGATGAAATTATACATGAAGAACTTTAGTATTAATAAGATAAATCTATGGAACATAGAATTGCTACAATTGAAGATTTACCCAATATTGTAAAAATTTACAATTCGACGATTGCCGGCCGCGTGGTGACGGCGGATTTGGAAGAAGTCAGTGTCGAAGACCGGATTCAATGGTTTATACAGCATGACCCGACGCGTAGGCCGTTGTGGGTTTTTGAAACTGCGGCACATGGCGAAATGATGGGCTGGCTTAGCTTTCAGTCTTTTTACGGACGCAAAGCTTATGATGCAACAGTGGAAGTGAGCATTTATCTCGATCCTCAGCATCGGGGAAAGGGACTCGGCAACGAAATCCTCCAATATGCGATTGATATTGCGCCGCATTACAATATAGAAACTTTGTTGGGATTTGTGTTTGCACACAACGAACCCAGCATCAAGTTGTTCGAACGGAAAGGTTTTCAGGTTTGGGGAAACCTTCCCGATATTGCCAAACTGGATGATACCAAGAGAAACTTGCTGATACTAGGCTTAAAGCTGTGATATTGATCTTATCGGATCAATACCACAGATCCTTTTAGCGGAATGATGTTGCCTTCGGTACATTCCACTTCCGCTATGTACATATAAGTGCCGGGCATTGCGGGGCGGCTGTTGATATTGCCGTCCCAGCCTTGGTTGATGTCGTTGGCGGCAATATTGTTTCGTTCAAATATTTTGTTGCCCCATCTGTCGATAATAATAAAATGCACGACATTTTTAATCCCATAACCTGTAACGAAAAACCGATCATTTTTTCCGTCTCCGTTTGGTGTAAATGCATTCGCCATCAATAGTTTGGATGTGTTGCAAAGAACTTTTACGTGGACACTATCGAAAGAAACGCAGCCATTTTCGTTTTTGACGGAAATGTAGTACGTCGTGTCGACATCGGCGATCACCGTTGGATTTTTCAAAAAACGATTGTTTATTCTGTAGTCGGGTGACCAATAGTATTGGACGCCTGCATCTTCGTTCGTAATGTTAAGATTGGGGGCGAACGTGAACAGGCTGCCGGCCGGTTCGGCAATAGTGTTGGGCGTCATCGTTACTATGGAGGCGGCAACTGCTTTGACGGTAATGTCGCCGCTTTCGTCCGGACAAGTATTGTTGCTTTTGGCAAGTATGTGATACGTGGTATTTTCCGTAGGTTTTACGGCTATTGTCGTACCGGATGTACTGCTCATATATCCCGTAGTGGGCGACTGTGACCAACTATATTCGGTGGCGTAGTCGGCAGTGACTTTTAAATAAAGCATTGTGTCGTTGGAACAGAACGAATAGTCTTTTGTGTATTGGAGATGAATGCTTTGCTCGACGATGATTGGCGATGGGTATTGTTGTTTGTCCGAACAACCGTCTGTACCGACGAAAGTGATGGACGGATAATAAGTTCCTTCTTTTTCGTAGGTAAATCGAACGCTGTCGGATGTGGTGTCTGTAATATATGTCTGGTTGTCGCCTTTGTCCCACTGATACGAAACAATATCGGTATTGTCTGACACATAGAGCAACGATGTATAAGGCGTACAGCCGACCGTATCTTTGGTCAATAGTTTGGCTACCGGCCCTTTGACGGTATAATTGTCTTTGTTGGTTGAAATGCAGCCGTCTAAAGTTGCGTCCAACGTAAAATCTACGGGGCCGGGATGCAATACGGTATAATAGAATGAATCTTTTTGGATAGAATTGAAGTTGTCGTTGATGGACCAATGTACAGAATCGTAGTCCGTCGATGCATTTTTTACGGTTAAGGTAAACGGCGGACAGCCCTGAAATGCCTCCATATTGGGAATCGTGTATTGGGCGACAGGTTTTCTGAATTTGATGTAGTTGTCAATCGTCGTGTCTTTTTCGCAGCCGCCAGCGTCTACAAGATGCAACGAAAGTGTGTATTGGGACGGTACCGCGACACTGGTCAGCGGTATATCGACGGTTTTGCTATTGGACTGTACGGTTTTGCTGCCCAAGGTCCATGTATATTTAGCGTTGTTGGCATCCGAAAGGTTGTTGAGCGTAACTGTTCGTTTGCTGCAAAGCAACGTATCGGCGGTGGAAAGTCCAATTTTGGGTTGATAGAGTCTGATATAGTTAGACTTGTTGATGGTGACGCTACAGCCCATTTCGTCGGTCGCTTTGAGCGAAACGGTAAAGGAACGCAGGTTGGCGGTTGTATCGAAGTAAGTGTGCTGTATCGAAAAGGAAGGGGTGGGCGTTAGGATCGTGGAATCCGTTTTATCGCCGAAATTCCAGACTTCTTTTGCTAACGGAGAAGAACCGACAACAATGGCACTATTGAAGGTCACTGTTTCGGATGGTGTGCAGAATGTGGTTTTGCTATTGGATGTACTAAAATCTCCGCTGAAACCGTGCACACTTATTGTTTGGGATGTTGGTGATACACAGGCATTGTTGGTAATGTCGGTGATCGTCAATTGTATCGTGTAATCGTCTGGATTTAAAAAAGCATAGTTCCATTGGCTCGTCGTGTTCGTTTTCACCGTGTTTCCTTTGCTGTCCGTTATCTTCCAGTCAAATTTGGCTATGTTGTCCTTGTTGATGTATTTGTTGGTCGTAAAACTAAAATTATTGTTGGCACAGTAAAGAGTTGCATTATCATTATTGGCAATGTCAAATGCTGCTGTTTCGTCTATGATGGTAATTTTTCTGTTGAGATCGTGCGAACCGTCTTTGTAATACGTATTGACGGCGTACACAGCGCCCTTGGTAGTGGGCAAAGTGATGGTGCCTGTCTGCCCGTCTGCCGAGGTGTATTTAGTGCCGTTGACTGTCCAGTAGTCAACAGGTTTGCTAGGAATTTTATTTTTAATGACAATCTTGTATTTGTTGGTACAGCTTTCACTTTGGAAAGAAAATATAGGATTGTAGGCTGAGCCAAAGCCATTGTCAATACATTCTTCCGCAATAGAAAGCGGCTGCGTCTGCGTGGCGGAACATCCGTTTGTCCCTTTTGCCGTCACTTGGTAGCTATATGCCCCTGCGTTTTTGAACTGATAACTGTAGCTGTTAGAGGTGGTCGTATCGTGAACGGAACCGTTGGTTCCTTCTGGAGCCCAGATATATTGGGCAATGGCGACACCATTGGTAATATTTGCTTCTGCATTTGTTTTTGTCCCTATGCAGAGGCCTGTTGGCGGGTCGATCGTCAAGGCTATTTTGGGTAGCGGCGCGACGTCTATTTTTTTCGTGACACTCGTTTTACAGCCATTTTTGTTGATTACGGTTAATGATGCTAATCCCGCAGTATTGAAAGTGGCATTAGCGCCGTTGCCGGTAATGGTTGCGCTGGAGACGGTCCAGGTGACGTCTTGGTTGGAACGGATAAGTCCATCTATATTGGAATGCACTGCGAGCGGGATGCTGGTATTTTGGCAAATATTGTCTGGTGCGTCAACCGTTATTGTTGGCTTTCCAATATAAACGGTTTTGGAAAACGTGGGCGTACAGCCTTGCATACCGAGAAAACTGCTTTGCAACGTAATAGTGTAGATGCCGGGCTCGTTATAAGCGTGCGCTTGTGGCGATTTTTCCGTACTGGACGTATTGTCGCCAAAATTCCAGAGGTAGGTGATGCCTTTTTGACCGGCTTCGTTGGTGGTGTTTTCTAGCGTAATATTGTTGGTGCAGCTGAAAAAATCGTTGCCGTTCGCTAAGAAAGAACTTTGTAGCTGATTTCCGTTGACTTTGATTTGTTTGTTGGATGGACTATTACCGACGCAGCCGTTGTTGTCTTGGACGGTAAGTATCGGTATAAATACGCCGCCTTGGTTGTAGGTATATTGGACGGAGGGTGACGGAAGGGTAAGTACATTGCCGTCGCCCATACTCCAGGAATAGGTGTTGATCGTGCCCGATCCGGGAATTGATGTGCTGGAAAACGTAATCTTGTTGCCTACGCAGGTAACACTGTCCGACATGGAAAATGTGGCGGTGGGGTTATTGTAGATGGTAATCGTACGTGTGCCTACAATTGCCAGTGTTGCAGCGTTGATCAAGTTGATGGTATAAGTGCCGCCTTTTTCATAAGAATGTGCTATTGAACCTACTTTGCTCGCCGTGTAATTGTCCCCAAAATCCCATTTTACATTACTGACAGGAAGTGAAGATGTGTTGGTAAACGTAACTCCGATTCCCACGCAGGCACTAATGACGTCGCTATTGGCTACTTGCATAGTAAACGTCGATTGCTGCGCATGGGCAATATTGGCACATACAAAGAATAAGGTGCTCCAAAAACCCAAAAGAAGTGTTTTCAAATTCATTATAGATTTCAATTCAACAAATGATAGATAAAATCACCGATTCCAACCAAACGCTTTAAACATTAACGTTAGGAACCGATGATTTGTTATATAGCATTTATCGAATTAAAACCACGCTGCCTTTCAAAGGTATTTTGTTGCCTTCCGTACATTCGACTTCTGCTATATAAAGATAGGTTCCCGGCTCGGCCAATCTGCCGTTGATCGTGCCGTCCCAGCCTTGGTTGATGTCGTTGGCCGCCATGTTGTTTTTTTCAAATACTTTTTTGCCCCATCGATCGATTATAAGCAAGTGTGCAACATTTTTGATGCCGTAGCCCGTAACGTAAAAACGATCGTTTTTGCCGTCTCCGTTGGGCGTGAAGGCATTTGCCATCAATATTTTACTGTTGTCGCACAATACTTTTATGGAAACGGTGTCAGACGTAGTACATCCATATTCGTCCAATATTTGTAGAATATAGCTTGTGTCCTTGTCAGCTATGACGGTCGGATTTTTGAGAAAACGGTTGTCAAGTCTAAAGTCGGGATACCAAGTATATTTTGCGTCACCATTGAGGTTGTCGATTGTCGGGTTCAATGTAAATATGGTTCCCGCAGGCTGCTCGATGACTTTTGCCGCAAAATGAATCGTCGGCACGGCGGAATATTGTACGGTGATGTCGCCATTTTCATCCGGACATACATTGCTGCTGTGTGCTACAAAATGGTAGGTCGTCGCGTTGTAAGGATTTACAAATAAAACAGAGTCCGTGATATTGGTCACGGCATTGTCTATCGGCGATGCCGTCCATGTGTAGGTTGTTGGAAGCTGCGCATGAACTTTGATTTCAATAGCGGCGGTATCGGACAAACAGGCTTTATAGCTGTTTTCGTAAGTGGCGCCAATAGGCCGGTCTACTTGCGCCCACACGCTGTCTTTGCTAATACATCCATTGTCTTTGATTACGGACAAATAATAATAGGCGTTCTTATTCGGGAACAGTATTGGAGATGCTGTGTTGCCATCGATTAAACGTTCCTGCGACGTCCATGCAAATTTTCCGTCAGCAACTGCCTGGATTTGGATGGAATCCCCGGCGCACAATGCTATGGAATCTTTGGCGCTGATAACTGGCGCTTCCAATATCGAAATGTCCTTGGTGGCATCGCCAGAACAACCTTGTTCCGTTGTGACACTCAATTTGATGCTATTCGTTCCGCTATTAGTCATAGGAACCTGCAAGAGCGAATCTTTGCCAGAATATAATAGCTTGTTTTGATTGTCGTACCAACTGTAGGTGTAGCTAGAATCTGAAATATTATTGACCAAGCCCGCTAATTGCAGGTTTTCGTTGTTGCAAAAAGTCGCATTTCCGGAAATGAAAACAGATGGTACTGGACTGATCGTGACGAATACGGTGTCGCTGGTGGCGGTACACACATCCGTCACGGCTGTCAGCGATACAGGAATTTTGTGAACTCCACTTGAAAATAAATGCGAAAGTGTATCTCTGCTAAGGTTTTCTTCTGTCGAGTCTCCCCAGTTCCAGATAAATTTTTGTATGGGAAATACGCTGTTTTTAGTAGTGTTTAAAAATTTGGGCGTATCCAACGTACACTTGTCGGACAAGTTGAATGATTCAAACGCTGGAGACACAAAAGATGTTTGTATTGGAGAGGCATACGTCAGTTCATCGGTACAACTTTCTGCACCGAGAACGATGACTTTGGGCGTAAAATTGCCGGCGATCTTATACGTATGGGCGAGACTGTCCGCGTCTGTACTGACGACATGCTCCGTGCTGTCCCCAAAATCCCACTGATATCCTACCACGTTGTCGTTGTGTTCTATTCTCATTCTGCTGGTAAATGGCGTGCAGCCTACAGTGTCCAATAGAAAAAGATTGGCAATGGGCCCCTTGACCATAATGGTGTCCTTGGTTGTGCTTTTGCATCCGTCCAAAGTTGATTCCAGGGTTATGATGGATTGTCCTGGACGCTTTATGGTAAAATACAGAGAATCCAATTGCGTAAACGTGGAAGTGACATTTGCGTTTGTGATTGTCCATTTGGCGGAATCGAAGTCGGTGGAATTGTTTTTGAACAACAATCCGTATGGTGGGCATTGTTGGAGCAATTCTTTGTTTAGAATGTCGAATGACGCAACGGGTTTGGCAAATTTTAGATAGTTTTTTACCAAAGTGTCTTTGACGCAGCCGCCCGCGAGATCGGTGACTTGCAGGTAGAGGTCCATGGTAGATGGTAGCGATATATTGTCAAATGTATTGTTGAATTCTGATCGGTTTTTATATGTTTTTTCCACATCTCCAACCCGCCATAGGTAAGTTCCGTTTGTTACGTTGGACGTATTGGTGATAATAATTTTATTCGTATTGCACAACATTGTGTCTTCTGTATTGAAGTTAAGGACAGGGTGGTAGATTTTGATATAACTACTTTTGGTTACGGTGGTTTTACAGCCGTCGGCATCAGTGGCGACAACAGAGGTCGTATAGTTATTGACGCTATTCACGGAGCCGTTATATAGGTATTGGTGCTTGAATGTCGTGTCTGTGGTCGATGTGTTGACTTGGATGGCGGGTGTCCCATCTCCCAAACTCCATCGTACGGATTGTATGGCCGCGTTGCTTTTTACAATATTGGTATGGAATGTAATCGTGGGGTTGATGTCGCAAAATGATGTCGAATCTGCTTCGTAGCTGAGCGTCATTCCTTTGACTTCAATAGGTTTGTTAATAGTGCTGGTGCACGCATTTCTTGTGATGTCAGTAATGGTCAAGCTAACCGTATATCTTCCTGCGGCAGGAAAAACATATTTTGGATTGTTGCCTTTCAGTGTTACTTGCTGTTTGGTGTCTTGGTTGGTGATTGTCCAATTCAGGGTGGCAATATTGCTGACGTTGAAAGAGGTGTCTGTACGGAAGACGAAATTGTTGTTCGCACAATATTTAGACGAATTTTCTGTATTGACAAATGCAAAATTTGCTTGCTCGTTTATAATGCTTATTGTTTTGGTATCGATTTTCCCATTTTGAAAAAAGGTCTGCACTTGATAGGTTTTGTTTTTCAATGAATCTACCAATGGATGTGATAAAGATACCGTCCCAGAATCTCCTGACGGCAATACGGTTTTACTGTCCACGACCCATTTACTGACTTTGTTGTCGGGATTTTTGTTGAAAATAGTAATGGTGTATTTGTCTTCGCAGCTTTTGCTGTAAAAGCCGAAAACCGGGTTGTAGGTCGAGCCGTAACCATTGTCAATACAATCAGGATTGACGACGATGGTCATATTGGCAGATGCAGAACAGCCCAATACGTTTGTTGCCTGAAGCCCCATTTTATAAGAACCTGGAGTCGTATATTGGTATCTAAACGAATCAATTGTATTGGATACTTCGGGACTTCCGTCACCTGGCGTCCATTTGTAGGTTTGGATAGCTTGCGTGTTATTGTTGAATGTCGCTTTGGTTGTCGTCACGGTTTCCGTACAGATGCCGGTATTGGGGAACGTTGCCAATAGGATATTGGGGATTTCTTTGACGGTGATGTCTTTGGTAGTGGGAGAGGGGCAGCCATTGACATTGGTTACTGTTATCTGACTACTTCCCGGAACGTTTTTAAAAGTGGCACTCAAACTGTCTCTGGCAATTGTACCGTTGCTGACCTGCCATTTTAGGTCAGAAGGAGCGGTGACGAAACCGCTGATATTGGCTGATGCGTTCAAGTCAAAAGGTGCCAGTGCGCAAACGGCACCTGACGTATTGATGTTGATAGAAGGTTTGCCGACATAAATTGTTTTGGAAAAGCCGGGAGAACATCCGGTATTGCCGCCATAAGAAGCTTTGAGCGTGACAGTGTAGGCTCCCGGACGGTTGTACGTATGCGTGCCGGGATTTTTGGTTTTGGCGCTTGTGTTGTCGCCCATATCCCAAACGTATTGGATGCCTGTTTTGCCGTTTTCGTTGGTCGTATTGGAAAATGTAATGTTGTTGTCGCAACTGTAAAATTGTTGTCCGTTTGCCTGAAAAGCTACATCAACGCCCGAACTTCCTATATTGACTGCCGTATTGTTGGTACTCGTATTCGAACATCCATTTTCGTCAGAAACCGTTACGTTCGGAATAAAATTTCCGGCCGAGTTGTAGTTGTATTCGATGGTTGGCTTGGACGTACTTTTTCCGGATCCGTCACCGAAATCCCATCGATACAACGTAATCGGACTATCGGATGTGGACGCGCTGGTAAATGTTATGGCGTTGCCGGTACATGCCGTATTGGTTGAGATCGACAATTTGGCAGATGGGATGCTGTTGACTTTCAGTGTTTGTTTACTGGTGAGCCCGGTTGTGTTGTCTTTTAAAGTCACGGTGTAGCTGCCGGCTTTCTTGTAGCTGTAAAAAGTCGGCGTGCTCGTACTTGTCGTCCCATCCCCGAAATCCCAAGTGAGATTTGTATTGTTAGAGGTACAGGTAAAAGTGAGCGATATGCCTAGGCAAACTTCAGAAACTTCATTTCCATTGACGCTAATTGTAAACGTGGGAACATTGTTCTGCGCATGTACACCTAAAATAAACGCGCATAACATGACGGAAAAAAGAAATGGTTTCAGATACTTTTTCATAGAAGATGTTTGATCCAGTGTAGGTATTACAATTACGCTTTTAACGTTTTGTTGTACAAGATATTGCACACAGGCGGCCAATATAAAAAGGGATTAGAACAAACTCCTAATCCCTTTTTCTTAAAAAAAACAAATTTGTCGCCGCTAAACGAAATGGAATATTGCGCGCAACAGCCAATAGAAAATCGCTGCAAAAAGCGCACTGACAGGAATGGTCAATACCCATGCCCAAATCAGGTTGACCGTCACGCCCCATCTCACGGCGGAAAGCCTCTTCGTGGCGCCTACGCCGATGATCGCACCTGTGATTGTGTGCGTCGTACTGACGGGAACGCCTAAAGTTTCGGTCAATATCAGCGTACTTGCCGCAGCGGCTTCTGCTGCCACACCTTCCAACGGCGTTACTTTCGTAATACGCGAACCCATTGTTTTGACGATTTTCCAGCCGCCGCTCATGGTTCCAAGCGCAATTGCCGAGTAGCAAGCGATCGGAACCCAAGTAGGCATATGTTTGACGACGTCGTCAGGGATATTGTTGCCAAATTTGTTGTAGGCGATGGCAACGGTGATGAGCCCCATGACTTTTTGGGCATCGTTGCCGCCGTGTCCCAAACTAAAAGCGGCGGAAGAAACCAACTGTAGTTTTTTAAACCAACCGTCCGTCCGATAAGGATTGGACCGCCGACATATCCAAACAATGATCAGCGTTATGATAAACGCCAATATCATCCCGATAATAGGAGAAAGGAATATGAAAACGACCGTTTTGACCAAATTGGCGACTACCACGACTTTTAGTGAGCCGACCTTGGCAAATGCCGCACCGATAAATCCGCCGATCAGCGTATGAGATGAACTGGAAGGTATGCCAAACCACCACGTAATCAGGTTCCAGATTACGGCTGCGATCAATCCCGCCAATATCACGTGAAGGTCGATAAATTCCGGATGGATCGTTTTGGCAATGGTATTGGCGACTTTGTGGTCTGTAAATACAAAATACGCAACGGCATTCCAAAACGCAGCCCACAATACTGCCTGGAATGGTGTGAGAACTTTGGTAGAAACGATTGTCGCGATCGAATTGGCCGCATCGTGAAAACCGTTGATATAGTCAAAAATAAGCGCGATGACTATGATAGTAACGAGTAAGGTCATAGAATTGAATTAGGTAAACAAATCAAGCGCAATCCCTATTGGGCTATGCGTATTTGATGATAATGGATTCGATTACGTTGGCCGCATCTTCACATTTATCGGTTACCGTTTCCATGCTGGAAAAAATTTCCCTTTTCTTGATAAGGGTTTTGATGTCGTTTTCCGTTTCAAAAAGTTTTTCGATGCCGAGGTCGTACACGTCGTCGGCCTGGTTTTCAACGCTGTTGATTTTGACCATGGCTTCCGTCATTTTGCGCAGGTTTTTCATGTCGCGCAATCCGTTGACGGCCGATTCGATTTCGGATGTTCCCAGTTCGATCAGTTCGCCCATTTTGGAAATGGCCGTATCGTTGGGATTGACGCTGTAGATATGTATTTTTTTGGCAGTTGCGTAGATGTAGTCGGCGATGTCGTCCAGTGCGCTTGCTAGCGCGTGAATGTCTTCGCGGTCAAACGGTGTGATGAAATTGCGTCCGAGTTCCGTAAATATTTTGTGTGTGTTGTCGTCGTTTTTGTGTTCCAGATCTTCGATTTTGGACAGGTAAACGGCGCGTTTGTCTTTGTCTCCTTCGCGGATCATTTGGTTCAACGTACGGCCAATTTCTTTTACGACGGTTGCCACATCCTCAAAAAGTTCGTAGAAAACCTTGTTCTTTGGCATAAACAGTTTTCCAAATGTATTTGATAATCCCATGGACGATAAAATTTGGGGCAAAAGTACTTTATTACCAAGAAACCTTGTTTGGTAACATAAAATTAATAATTATTTAATATTGGCGTAACGTAGAATCTTTTATATTGAAATTTACCTCAATTGTCAATATAAGATGGTCGATGACGATTATTTTCCCAGTTCTTTTTTTAGGTCATCAACCGTAAAGTCCATTGGCCAAGCCTTGACAAGTTTTCCCTTTGCGTTGTAGAGCGCTACGAAAGGCGTGTATTCTACGCGGAAAAAGGACGGGATAAAATACTGGGGGTCCTTGCCAAAATGCACATTTGGATAGTTTTCGAGTTTGTAATCTTTTTTGAAGGTTTCGATCGTTTCCATAGGGGAGAGGTAGGTCGCCCAGATGAACGTAACGTTCTGCAGGTCTGTCATTTTTTCCGAAATTTTTTTCGCTGTTTCCTGGCAATGCCCGCAGTCCGGATTGAAATAAATAATTACTGTTGGCTGCTTTTCCGGTAAATCCTGTGTACGAAACCAGGTGCTGTCGGTCTGTTGGATATTGAATGAAGGAATCACTTTGGCTTTTAGATAAGGCGGAATTGAATCGTAACCTTGCGCCTGTGCAAAGCTGACTGCCAATATGGAAACGAGGATAAATAACAGTTTTTTCATGTTTGTAAAGATAATGTGCTTAAATATAAATCGAAAGTTAAATACCTTGTGCGGACAAACAAACGCGATTTTTTATGCAAAAGATTATATTGATAACGGGTGCGACGTCTGGGATTGGAAAAGCGAGTGCCGAGAAATTTGCTTCCGAAGGTTGGGACTGTATCTTGACGGGGAGGAGGCAAGACCGTCTCGAAAAGCTGGCGAAACAATTAGCGAAAAAATACGGCGTTTCCATATTGCCGCTGGTTTTTGACGTGCGCGACCGAGATGCGGTGACAAATATATTGGGCAAACTTCCCGCAAAATGGACCAAAATCGACGTTTTGCTCAACAATGCTGGTTTGGCTTTGGGAACGGAACCTTTTGCGGATGCGGATATGGACAATTGGGATACGATGATCGATACCAATGTTAAGGGTGTTTTGTATGTCAGCAAGGCGATTATCCCTTATTTCATCAAAAACAAAAAAGGTCATATCGTCAATATAACTTCCACTGCGGGCAAGGATGTTTATCCTGGCGGCAACGTGTATTGCGCTAGCAAACATGCGTTGGACGCAATCACGAAAGCGCAACGCATCGACCTGCTTCCGTACGGCATCAAAGTGACGTCTGTTGCGCCGGGTGCAGCGGAAACCGAATTTTCGGAAGTGCGTTTCATGGGCGACAAAGAAAAAGCGTCGGCCGTTTACAATGGTTTTGAACCGCTCCACGCGGAGGACGTTGCCAGTACGGTTTTTTATTGCGCGACGTTGCCTAAACACGTTTGTATCAATGATTTGGTCATTACGTGTACGGCGCAGGCAAATGCTTTTTTTACGAATAAAAAGTAAAATGTAACGCTGGCGCACGCGTGCCATAATTAAAAATGTAAATATAAAATGCAGGGGTGTATTGCAATACGCCCCTGCATTGCGATTTTTGGCTGAATGATAAAACAAAAAAACAGTAGCAAATTTTGCTACTGTCTTCAAAAAAGAAATCTTATTGCAACAATTCCTTATTGGAATTTCTTAGCGTCTTCGAGGAATTTAGCCAAACCGCTGTCTGTCAATGGGTGTTTCAACAAGCCCAAGATTGGTTCCAACGGAGAAGTAACAACGTTTGCTCCTGCTTCTGCGCACTGGATGATGTGGTTGGTGCTTCTGATGGAAGCTGCCAAAATCTGGGATTTGAAACCTTGTATTGCGTAGATATTCGCAATGCGGGAAATCAATTCGATACCTTCCCAACCTGTATCGTCAATACGACCGATGAACGGAGAAATGTAAGTTGCGCCTGCTTTGGCTGCCAAAATAGCTTGACCCGCAGAGAAAATCAACGTACAGTTGGTACGGATCCCGTTGTCCGTAAAATATTTGATGGCTTTGATACCGTCTTTGATCATTGGGACTTTCACCACGATATTGGGGTGGATAGCTGCGAGTTCTTTACCTTCTGCGATAATGCCTTCGTAGTCGGTGGAAACAACTTCTGCGCTGATGTCGCCGTTCTCGACGATTTCGCAAATAGTTTTGTAATGGTTGATAACCGCTTCTTTACCTTTGACGCCAACTTTAGCCATCAAGGAAGGATTCGTCGTTACTCCGTCCAAAATACCCAATGCATTTGCTTCTCTGATTTGGTCGAGGTCGGCAGTGTCAATAAAAAATTTCATAATAATGTTATTTGTCCAACAAGGTTGCTGGTATTGAATTTTAAATATTAAGAGAGGATCAAAACTAAAGTATAAAAGTGAGATCGAAGAAATATTATAGTTTAGTTTAAAAATGGCAGGCTGATTACATCGCACCGCTACAACCGTCTACTCTTGCTACCTTCCGATCCTGGGAGGATTCAACAGGAGCTGGTCGTGTAAGACCTGCCGCTGCAAATATAGGAGGTTTTGTCGTAAAAAACATATTGTGGCAAAAAATATCAAAACTTTAATTCGAGACAAGTCGCGTCATTTCGACGATAGGAGAAATATCCTCTGAAATGAAGTGGCTTGGATATTGGGAGATTTCTCCCAGCGGACGAAGTGACGACGATGAAATAGGATATTGCTTTGTCATCTTCGCCATTGTTGGTCGCTGACCAACGATTCCATTCTGGCACAAGTGTTCCGAAGGGCGCTTGTGCTTTCCAAAATTTGCACGGATTGTACCGTGCTTGTATTGTCCGGCATAAAAAAAGAGGTTCGTGCGGACACGAACCTCGGGATATTTGTTTTTATTCCGACAGCAACTCAAATACTTTTTCGTATTCCTCGTTGGCGATGCGTATTTTTTGTCCAATATTGCTGAGCTGCTTTTCTAGTTCGGCAAATTTGCTGCTGTCCGAATAAAATTCCGGAAGCGACATATCGGTTTCCAATTGCTGTTTTTTTGATTCCAGTTCGGAAATTTCCTGCTCCAGTTTGACAAATTTCTTTTGCACGCGGTCTTTTTCCTTCTGTTCCTCACGCGAAAGATTTTTTTGTGCCGGCTGTGGTTTCGGCGTTTCTTTTGGTTTGGGAGCAGCGGCTGGTTTGGACGCGGTTTCTTTCTCCTTGTTCAGTTTTTCCATGCGCTCCTTCCATTCCACGTATTCGTCGTACGGACCGTCAAATATTTTGATTTCGCCGTCCTGAATTTCCCATATTTTGTTCGCCATTTTGGAAATAAAAAAACGGTCGTGGCTTACGCTGATGAGGGTTCCCTCGTATTTGCGCAGGGCGTCCGCCAATAGTTCCACGCTGACCATGTCCAAGTGGTTGGTCGGTTCGTCCAATAGCAAAAAGTTGGATTTGGACGCGATTACTTTTGCCAATGCGACACGCGCTTTTTCACCACCGCTCAATATCTTGATTTTTTTGTCTACGTCCTCGCCGCCAAAAAGGAAACAGCCCAATAGCCCGCGAAGTTCTTGGTCGGTTTTGCCGCTGCCGCATTGCTGCATTTCTTCCAATATGGTATGTTCCAAACGCAAAGATTCGAGCTGGTGCTGCGCGTAAAAACTTTCCTCGACGTTGTGTCCCAACTGCGTCGTGCCGTTGTCCAAAGGTTCCGTGCCTGCGATGATGCGCAGCAAAGTCGATTTTCCTTTACCGTTGGCTCCGATCAGGCCGATTTTGTCGCCGCGGTTGATTTCTGCTTCGGTGTTTGCGACAATACGGTTTTCGCCAAAAGATTTGGAAATGTCCTTCATCGTCGAAATGATTTTTCCGGGTTGTTTTTCTACCTGAAAACTGATATTGAGGTTGGGTCTTTCGAGTGAAGTTTGCTCAATACGATCTAGTTTGTCCAGACGCTTAATGATACTTTGCGCCTGTGCCGCCTTGCTTGCTTTGGAACGGAAACGTTCAATGAAGCGTTCCTGTTGGCGAATGTAATCCTGTTGGTTTTCGTAGGCGCGTTGTTGCTGGTCAAGGCGTATTTCTCTTTCCGTTTCGTAATAATCGTAGTCGCCGGTATAGAAATTCAATCTTTGCTGATAAAGGTCGACGATTTTGTTGACCAATTTGTTCAAAAAGAATTTGTCGTGGCTGACGATGACGACGCTGCCTTTGTATTTCTGCAAATATTTTTCGAGCCATTCGATGGACGGCAAGTCCAAGTGGTTGGTCGGTTCGTCCAATAGCAAAACGTCGGGCGCCTGCAAGATCATTTTGGCCAAAAGCACGCGCATACGCCAGCCACCGCTGAATGTTTTGTAAGGTTTGGTGATTTGTTCGGACGTGAAACCCAATCCCAGCAAGACCTCTTCGGTTTTGTATTGGATGTTGTAGCCGTCCAGCATGTCCATTTCGTGCAGCTTGTCGCTGTATTCTTCCAAAAGTTTTTCGCTGGTGTCCGTTTCGAGTTGGTGGACGATGGTTTCGAGTTCTTTTTCGAGTTCTTTCACGCGTTCAAATGCACCCATCGCGACTTCTACGATCGATTCTTCGGTGCTGAAACTCAACAAATCCTGATGCAGGTAGCCAATAGTGACGTTTTTGCCGCGTTCGACCGTGCCTTTCGAAGGCGTGTACACGCCCGTCAATATCTTGAACAAGGTCGATTTTCCCTGTCCGTTATAACCAATCAGTCCAATACGTTCGCCCGGCTGAATGTGCCAAGTGGCGTCTTCCACAATCACACGCGAACCAAATTCAAAAGTCACATTGTTTAAACCTACTAACATCGTTTTGCTTTATTGAACCGCAAAATTATCGATTTTGGGGATGTGAGAAAAGTCGGTGTATATTTAGAGGAGAAAAGAAGGAAAGCCAATAGGTATGAAACCCTATTTTATGGACAAGCAAGTATTGCCGGGATTGTCGGATTTTATTGTGAATTTTTGTCAAGAAATGAACATTAAAAACATTGACATTAAGATGTTGGATTTGGGTACAAGTATTGATCTGGACCTAAATATTTTCGATGTTTTTGTAAGTGACTTTTCGCAACGGTTTGATATGAATAAAAGAATATTTGACCGGGGAGTAGGTTTGAATATTCGAGCGAAAATAATATGAATTTTTTGTATATGTTTTTTCGGTCAAGTGTTAGTTATAGAAGAAAATGGGGCAAAACGGTTTTTCGGTTATTGTATAAGCATAAGTTATATCTGCTTGACATTCAACGCAGTTATTTGAATGATTAAGTTTCCGCCGCTGTTGGTGTTGTGACCAACAGCACTCCAATCTAATAGTTGCAAGTGAAAACACCGGCAACGGCGATTACTTATTTCCTGCTTCTCTTAGAAACAAACACAATAGCGAGCGCAATAAAGCTCCACAACAACATTTGCCAGGTAGCCATATTCCAGTTGCCCAATTTCCAACTTAGCAAACCGCAATAGGTTCCGACGGCGGCACCGATGAAATATGTAGTCATGTAAACCGTATTGAGCCGGCTGTGTGCGTGTTCGTCCAGCGCGTAGATACGTGTAAAATTGGTAATCTGCGTTGCCTGTACGCCAATGTCCAATATAAAAATGCTGATAGCCAATATTGGAACGGAATAAGGAAATATTTTTAAAAGAAGAACGCTGCCGATGATAAGCGAAACCGAAATAAACAGACTTCTGAATACATTTCCTTTGTCGGCGATTTTTCCGAAAATGGGTGCTGCTAATGCGCCGCCGATCGCAATCAATCCAAACGAACCAATCGCTCCTGTGGTATAATTAAACGGTGCGCTGCTGAGATGGAACGTGAGCGTCGTCCAGAATGAACAGAAAAGCCCGAACGTAAATGCGCCGAGCAAAGCGGTTTGCCGCAATACTTTAAATTCGGTGACGAGTTTGAGCGTTGATTTGATCAAGCTGCCATAAGTGCCTTTGAACTTATTTGGAACGTCGGGCAGGTAGATTTGCAGCAATACGATAGCTCCGACAACCATGACCGCCGAAATGCCAAACACATATTGCCATCCGAAATATTGCGTGATTAATCCGGCGATGATTCTTGCGCCCAACATGCCGACGAGCGCACCGCTGTACACTTTGCCGACATTTTTGCCTCGGCTTTCTTTGCCCAAAGTTGCCGCCATCGGCAGAAGAATTTGCGTGGGCGAGGAAAACAATCCCACGAAAAAACTCAATATGACTACCTGTGTTGGCGTGCGTGCCATCGTTGTCAATGCTAGCGCGACGACCAGCAATCCGCAGATGCTGAGGATGAGTTTTTTACGGTCGAGTTTGTCGCCGAGCGGCACTAGAAAAAACATACCGAAACCGTAACCGAGTTGCGCCAGCATGGAGATTTTGCCAATATGACTTTCGTCTGTATGCAGGTCTTCGCCTATTTGTTTGAGTATTGGTTGGTTGTAATAAAGGTTGGCGACAATGATACCCGCCGATAAAGCCATTATGGGAATGATAATTTTGCTGTTGTCTTTTTTGTTCGTGTTCACGTGCTCTTGTAAAATTTTTGCAAAACTATTGGCGCGGGCGAATTTATAATTGTACTTTTCTACGGTAAATTTGTAAAAATAACTTGAAAAGATTTATTCAGTTTGAGCCTTTGTTCGTTCGGCATTTTGAAGCGGAATATTGGCCATACTCGGTTCATAACCACAATTATTTCGAATTGTTGTTTATTCATTCGGGAAAAGGAATTCACGAACTGAACGGCGAGCGGATGGCTTATGCGGGTAAATGTTTGTACTTTTTGTCGCCGGACGATTCGCATTTGTTTCAGATTGAGGAACGGACGGAATTTAGCGCGGTCAATTTTATAAATGGCTATTTGGACAGCGCGGACGAAACCGTTGAAAACCGTGGCTGGAACAGAATGATCGACCATTTAATTGTCATCAAAAACAGTCGACATTCCAGATTGGCGGACGATGCCGATGAATTGGCGAAAATCGAAATGTTGGTTCGGTTGATCGTTCAAGAATGGCAGGAAAACGCGGAGCACACCAATACGGTTATTTTGTCTGCTTTGCGAACTGTTTTTGCGATTATCCGACGCGATACTTTTGGCAGTTTTGCTGCCGAAAACTTGCTGAGCAAAAACAGGTTTATGGATTTGATGAATCATATCCACAACCATATCCATCAACCGGAAATCAATCGCGTCCAGCATTTGGCGAACCATTTCGCGGTTTCCGCGTCGCATCTCAGCCAGACTTTTAAAGCGGAAACGGGCGTTTCCATCAAAAAATATATTGACGACTATAAATTCAAATTAATCGAAAACCGCTTGAAATACAGCACGTCTTTAATTAAAGAAATCAGCGCGGAATTCGGCTTTAATGACCTGAGCCATTTTAATAAATTCGTGAAGAAACAATCAGGGAAAAATCCGAAGGATTTTCGTCGGGAAGGATAGGTTGTGGTTGCAGGTGAAAATGCTTGCAACGGCGGGAAAGAACAGCAACGGCGGGGACGCGATTTTATGTTCTTCGCCGCTGGCGCGCCGTTTGTGACGCGTACCGTTACAGAAACTAAAAATGGTTCGTGCGGACACGAACCATGGGATTGTTATCGTTGTATCATCCATTATCCTTCCGGATATATAAAATCAACAATAGCGTGCGGAACGGATTTGTTTGGAGCGGCGCGTTGGCAATTTTGGACAGTGAGTTTCAGGACAAAAGATGCATGGTCGGAATGGGTTTTGTCACGCAGGATTCTGCCAATATGGATATTGTAGTTAAAGGGAGATTTGTTTTCCCCAATATTGAAATTTCCTATTTTTGTTCTGAAAATCTGTAAGTTAGCATCAAAAACTGCTAACGCAAATATTTTTTCGGTTCATATTGTTTATTTATCATACCTTTGCAGCCGAATAAAAAGAGAAATTAAAATAAAAAGAGGTTAAAAAGATTTCAGATGCCTTACTTAACAAAAGAAAAAAAAGCTGCGATTTTCGCAGAATTCGGCGGAAGCGCTGAAAATACGGGTTCTACAGAAGCACAGGTTGCTTTGTTGACAGAACGTATCAAACACTTGACACAGCACTTAAAAGCAAACAAGAAAGACTTCTCCACACAACGTGGTTTGATGGCGATGGTTGGACAACGCAAAAGTCATCTTGCTTACTTGCAAAAACATAATTTGGAAGGTTACCGCGCCCTAATTGAGAAGTTAGGCCTGAGAAAATAATCTTTCATGGATATTTAAACTATTCCCGGCTGTTATCATTTCAGTTGGGAATAGTTTTTTTGTATCTATATGTTTGTTTAGGGGATTTTTAAGTGATTTTAGTGTTTAATTTTCAAAAGATATTGTATGTTATCACAACCATATAGCGTCAGTTTTGATCTTGGAAAAGACAGAAAAGTGACGATCGGTACAGGTAAACTGGCTCGCCAAGCGGACGGAGCGGTTACGGTACAGCAAGGTAATACTGTTTTGTTGGCGACCGTTGTTGCGAACAAAGAACCAAGGGAAGGGCAGGAGTTTTTTCCGTTAAGTGTTGATTATCAAGAAAAATTTGCAGCGGCAGGTCGTATTCCAGGTACTTTTTTCAAAAGAGAAGGTAGACTGAGCGACTACGAAGTATTGATCAGCCGTTTGGTGGACCGCGCATTGCGTCCTTTGTTTCCGGAAGATTATTTCTGTGACGTACAGGTATTGATCACGTTGGTTTCCAGCGATGCGGAAATCATGCCCGATTCTTTGGCATGTTTGGCTGCGTCCGCTGCATTGGCGGTTTCGGATATTCCCATCAAGGAAATCATTTCCGAAGTACGCGTAGCGAAAATCGACGGCGAATACGTAGTCAATCCTTCCCGTTCCGAATTGGCAAACGCCAATATGGAATTCATCATCGCTGCTACTGAAAAGAATCTGATGATGGTGGAAGGTGAAAGTAAAGAAGTGCAGGAAGAAGATTTGGTAAAAGCGTTGGAAGTTGCGCACGATGCAATCCGCGTACAAATCGCTGCACAACAGCAACTGCGTGACCAAAAAGGTATCACCGGAAAACGCGATTATCCAAAACCGTTGGAAGACGAAGCCTTGAAACAAAAAGTGGCGGATTTCTGTACGGCAAAAATCAACGAAATCGCTCATGCCGGAACTTCCAAACACGAACGTAGCGAGGCTTTTGCTGCTTTGAAGAAAGAAATGGTCGCTAGTTTGGGTGAAGATGCGGAAGACGCTACCAAGAAATTGGCGAAAAAATATTACGGTGATTTGGAATGGACATTGGTGCGCAATATGATTTTGGATGACCGTACGCGTTTGGATGGTCGCCAGTTGGATCAAGTGCGTCCATTGGCCATGGAGACTGACATTTTGCCCATACCGCACGGTTCTTCTTTGTTTACACGTGGTGAAACGCAGTCTTTGTCAACCGTTACTTTGGGTACGCCAGACGACGAATTGATGATCGACGCGGCAACCGATACGCACTATACTAATTTTATCCTGCACTATAATTTCCCTCCGTTTTCTACAGGTGAGGTCAAACCGATGCGCGGTCCTGGCCGTCGCGAAGTTGGTCACGGTAACCTGGCGATGCGTAGCTTGAAACAAATGATGCCGGGTAGCGAATATCCGTACACGGTTCGTATTGTCAGCGACGTATTGGAATCCAACGGTTCGTCTTCCATGGCGACAGTTTGCGCAGGTTCGTTGGCGTTGATGGATGCAGGTGTTCCTGTTCCTAAACACGTAAGTGGCGTTGCGATGGGATTGATCACGCGCGAAGACGGTAAATACGCGATATTGACCGACATATTGGGCGATGAAGACCATTTGGGTGATATGGACTTTAAAGTGACGGGTACGCGCGACGGTATTTGTGGCGTGCAGATGGACATCAAAGTTGATGGCTTGAGCATGGACGTAATGCGCGAAGCATTGGCACAGGCACGCGAAGGTCGTTTGCATATATTGGACGCGATGTACGAATGTGTTGCGGCTGCACGCGAAGACGTGAAACCACACGCGCCAAGAATGGAAAAACTGATTATCGAAAAAGAATTTATCGGTGCTGTTATCGGTAAAGGCGGTGAAGTGATACAAGCTTTGCAAAAAGAAACCGGCACGACGATCACTATTGAAGAAGTTGGTGAAAAAGGCGAAGTCAGCATCTTCTCTTCCAACAAAGACGGTGTTATGAAAGCTTTGGAAGCAATCAAAGGCATCGTGGCTGTTCCGGAAGTAGGAACAGTCTACGAAGGTAAAATCAAGGGTGTCAAGGAATTTGGTGCGTTTGTAGAGTTTTTACCTAAGAAAGAAGGTTTGTTGCACATCAGCGAAATCAGCTGGAATCGTTTGGAATCTATGGACGGTTTGTACAAAGAAGGCGATCCTGTAAAAGTCAAACTGATCGGCATCGACGGCAAAACCGGCAAATTCAAATTGAGCCACAAAGCATTGTTGCCTCGTCCGGAAAGAAAGCCATACAACGACGAAAACAAAGTATAGTTGTTTTCTCGACGTTTTATATAAATCCCCGCGAATCGTATTCGCGGGGATTTTTTTGTATATTTGGTTGAGCGCCGACAGATTATTGGCGCATTATTTGCATATTGTTAACCCAAAAAAACCAAATGAAAAAGAAACTTTTTTCCCTAACTCTGGTCGCCCTCTCTTTTGTCGGTTTCCACAACCAAGCTTCGGCGCAAAGAGGCGCTTCTTATGAAAATGCAGTAGGTCTTTTTATTGATGCTGGCAATGGCGGTACCTATGTTGGACCTCACCTGAAACATTATTTCAACAGCAATGACGCTGGACAGGTGATGGTTTTGTTCGGAAACAGCAGGACAATTGTCGGTGCAGAATATTCCTACAATGCACTTATTGACGGTGCCAATGGATTGAAATGGAACGTGGGCGTTGGTCCGCAGATTGCTTTAGGACATGGTACCGATGTATTGGTTCGTCCGATGGCTGGTTTGGAATACAAAATCCCACAGGTTCCTATCGCGTTTGGATTTGACTGGCGTCCGGCTTGGCAGTTGACGCACGGTAACGATTTTGAAGCAGGCCGTTTCGGTATTGCTTTTAAATATGCTTTCTAATAAGGCAAAAGTAAAAAAGCAAAAACAAAAATACTATTGAAATTCAAGGTGTTGATTGTTTGCTAAAATGGTAAAAAAAACATTGGATTTTCGTTTCGAATTTTTTAGCCCAGGGTTTAAACCGTGGGCTAAAATTCAGTTTGGTCTTATAACTGGTTTAACGGTTTCCAATATATTTTCATAAAGGCATTTATGTCAATCTTGCTTTTAAAACTTGAACTTGTACTTGAAAAAAGAAAAGCTACCTGAAAAGGTAGCTTTTTTGATTATGTGGACTTTAGAGATCCTCTCCATTGTTGAAATTGCCGCCACCGTAAAACGATTCTTCGTTGTTGGTGTACACGTCCAGCCATCTTTGAGCGGTTTCGTCGCTGAGCAACTCAATGATATCGAAAATCTCTTCTGATTTTTTGACCCATTTCATCGTCAGTTCGTTGCCGTAGTTGACGACGTACATGGCGTAATCCGATACCACTTTTACTTGGATCAGTGAAAGTGGCGCATTTTCTTCTAACTGAACCAGATAATAGCAGTCCGGTTCTAAAATTGCATAACTATACATCGATCCCTCCTTTTTTCAAATAACTAAAATTCTTCTTCCGACAGAAAGTCACTATTGACATCCTATTTCAAATATAAGATAGAATGTTTTGAATTAAAAATAATTCTTAGCGCAAAGTCCAGTCGATTACCTGATTGGCCCATTCTTCTTTATATGGTGCGGTTACGCGGATATAGTTGTCCGTATAACCTTCCATCATCCCGTTTTTGTTCTGTTCCTCAAAAAGCACTTTTCTCGTTTCGCCACGATGGCTTTCCGCGAAGAACTGCTGTTGTTTGTAAGACAGATTGCGCAAGACTTTGTTCCTTTCATGTCTGACATTCATTGGAATGACAGGTTTAATTTCCAACGCTTTTGTTCTTGCTCTTTCCGAATAAGTGAAAACATGGAAATAAGAAACGTCCAGCTCGTGCAGAAAATCGTATGTTTCCTGAAAATAAGCATCTTCCTCACCTGGAAAACCCACAATCACATCTACTCCAATAGCACAGTGCGGCATCACGCGCTTGATATGTTCGACACGTTCTGCGTACAGATCACGTTGGTAACGGCGGCGCATCATGCCCAATATATGGTCACTTCCACTCTGCAACGGCACGTGGAAATGCGGCATGAAGCGTTTGCTGTTGGCTACAAAATCAATGATATCGTCTGTCAGCAAATTGGGCTCAATGGAAGAAATCCGGTAACGGTCCACACCGTTCAATTCATCCAGCTCACGTATCAAATCCAAAAAAGATTCTTCAGATTTTTTGTTTCCGTCCGGCCCTTTTCCGAAATCGCCCAGATTGATACCCGTCAATACGATTTCTTTCACATTGCCAGTGTCAGCAAGCTTTTTGGCACTTTCCAATACGTTGGCAATACTGTCGCTACGACTTTTGCCACGCGCCTGCGGGATCGTACAAAACGTACAAGTATAATCGCAACCGTCCTGAACTTTCAGAAAAGTTCGTGTGCGGTCGTTCAATGAATAGGCGTTATTGAAACCTGTCACTTCCGAAATCTCACAACTGGAAATTTTCGTGGAATCGCCTTTGGTAAGTTCTTTGAGATGTTCAGTTATGTTGAATTTTTCCGCTGCCCCCAATACAAGGTCCACACCGGGAATTTCCGCGATTTCCTTTGGTTTCAACTGGGCGTAACAGCCGGTGATGACGACCATACTTTCGGGCGCTTTTCGTTGGATGCGTCTGACGATCTGACGACATTCCTTGTCCGCGTTTTCCGTGACCGAACAAGTATTGATGACATAGACGTCTGCAATATCGTCAAATGCTTTCTTTTCGAAACCGTCCGCTTCCAGCATTCTGGAAAGTGTGGACGTTTCAGAAAAATTGAGCTTGCAGCCCAACGTGTGAAAAGCGACTGATTTATTCTTTTGCATGATTTTGAGCCTGCAAAGATACGGATTGATTTGAAGATTGGGGAATTTGAGGATTTGAAAATGATATTGACTGCTCTTTGGGGTTTAAACGATGAACTTGTTTAAACTTTTTACTGAAAACTCAGGTCAAGATTGCTTCGTTCGCTTCGCGGCTACTTCGTGGTAGTCGTGCCTCCTCGCAATGACGCTCTTGAATAGGTAAAAAACCTTTAAAAGTTCAACGTCATGCGAGCAAAGCGAAGCAATCTCGTCTTTTATTGAATACGCCATTTGGCAATTTTAGAGTAGAAAAAGTTTAAACCACTTCGATAAATAACCGCTGATTCCAGCTTGGCAATAGATTGTACACCAAAAATGTATTGAGCAAAGAAAACGAGATGAATGGTTTGGACTAACAATGATTGACTTAATACAAATGCGGCAATATATGGATGGTATAAATTATATAACAACAGGTAACATTGGCTTGACGTTTTTGGCGAGCAGAAGAACATCGACTCAACTGAATATTTATTTTGAACTTTTGTGCTAAATTTGAACTGAACAATTGCTATTTACGTCACAAAGAACGTCAAACCGAGGACATTCATTGACTGCAAATTAAATTTTAAAATAAAAACATTCTTATGGGCAAGCCTGACATTTCAAAAATCTATGGAAGAATAAAGTTTGTGGATAGTTTTCCGGATTATAAAGTAAAAGTTGTAGATAAATTTGCTGATTTACATGTCCAAATAGTTAAATCATTTCCGAATTCCTCTGGCAAATGGAAAATTGTGGACAGTTTTCCTGATTTTAGAATAAAAATTGTGAATAGTTTTCCTGATTTTAAAATTAAGTATGTTAGCAGTTTCCCTGGACCTCAATAAATAAAAAACCGTGAGATATATGTAAAATCCCACGGTTTTTATAAAGAGAGTATCATGTTATTGCAAAGCGCCGACGCTTCAGGACTGCAAATCTCGCAGAGCTGGACTTTACACCGAAAAAGAACTGCCACAACCGCAGCTGGATGACGCATTTGGATTGTTGAAAACAAAACCGCGCGCATTCAGATCGTTGTGCCAGTCGATTTCCAAACCTTGAATATACAAAAGATGGTTTTTGTTGATGGCGCATTGGATGCCGTCGATTTCGAACAAAACATCACTTTCCTGCGGATCGTCAAATCCCAATATATAGCTCATGCCGCTACAGCCGCCGCCTTTTACACCAATACGCAAATATTGTTCCTGCCCGGAGGAGCTTCCTTGTAACAAGTTTTTGAATTCTGTTGCCGCACCAGGTGTAATGGCGATGGGTGCTATTGTCGTTGTTTCCATTTTTTACTTTTAAATCTTTTTTTCTTAATCCGTGTATTTGTAACCAACTCCGCGAACGGAATGGAAATGTGCCGGGTTCTTACTGTCTTTTTCGAAATATTTGCGGAAGTTGAGAATGAAGTTGTCGATCGTACGCGTTGCCGGATAGACGTTGTAGCCCCAAACTGCCTGCAAGATTTTTTCGCGTGTGACCACTTCGCTTTTGTTTTCGATCAGGAGCTTGAGAAGCATGGTTTCCTTCTTGCTCAGTTCGATGGTTTGTCCTTGCCAAGTCGTTGCCTGTTGGGACGAAAATTCTATTTTGTTGTGTCCAAAACTGTAGGTATCGCTGACAGAGTCCTTGTCCTGTATTTTACGGTTTTTGATGATGAGTTTTTTTACACGCAGCAACAATTCTTCCAGATCGAACGGTTTGGTCAAGTAATCGTCCGCCCCTTTTTTTAAACCCAAAACCTTGTCCGCGCTTGTGTTTTTGGCACTCAATATCAAAATCGGCGATTCGATGTTTTGCAAACGTAACGTTTCCGTAACGTTGATGCCGTCGATTTCCGGAATCATGATATCCATGACGATCAGATCAAAATACTCTTCCATCGCAGCTTTCGTCGCCTGCAAACCGTCAAATGCTGACGTCACCGTATAACCTTCGAGCTCAAGGTTGAGTTTCAGGGTTTCATGCAGGTTTTCCTCGTCTTCGACCAATAATATATTGCCGTTATATTCCATGCTGTTCTTTGCTTAAAGGTAATTGTATGGTAAAAATAGTTCCCTTTGGCTGATTATCCGCTATCTGGATGTCACCTTTGTGATCTGTGACTATTTTTTGACAAAGGAAAAGTCCCAAGCCAGTACCTTTCGTTTTGCGTGTTTCTTCGTTGCCAATACGGTAAAACTTCTCAAAAATACGGTCGCGCTCTTCGGGTTTGATGCCGATGCCTTCGTCGGCGATGGACAATTGCGTCATATTGGAATTTTTGTTCAACCGAACGGAAATCGTGGAATCTTTGTCCGAATATTTGCGTGCGTTGTCCAAAAAATTGTTCAATACCAAATCGAGCAAGGCCGCTTCGCCGTCTATGAAAATATCGGGTTCGACACGCAGCGAAAGTTGGCGCGCCGGATAGCGATTTTGAAAATGGGCAACTGCATTTTCGACTTTTTCGCTCCAGTCAATATGCGAAATGTCAAGCGTGTATTCATTCGATTCGAGCTGCGACGCCGTCAATATATTGTTGACGAGCGCGTCGAGCCGTTTGGTTTCTTCGAGTGATTGTTCCAATAGTTTGTTGCGTTTTATGTCATCCAGGTTTCTTTTCAGAACCGTTTCCAGATTGAGTTTGGTGATGGCGATCGGCGTTTTAAGTTCATGTGTTACCGCCATCATGAAATTCTGTTGCTTGCGTGACAAAAGCAATTGCTGACGCGTGTTCCAAAACACGTACGCCGCGCCAATCAATATAACCAAAAGATACGTCGAGCCTTCGCCGACATATTGGAATGTTTTGCGTTTTTTGGCGTCTTTCAGTGCATCCACTTTTTCGAGATACTCCGGGTCGTCCTGTTTGAGTTCTATTAACCGAAAATGGTACATCTGTTTGTTCTGTGATTCCAACGCAAAAAACCAGGACGTAAATCCAGCGATGATGTACAGCAACAGAAACGCAAAAGAAACGGTCAATATCTTGAGTTGATGTTTTTTGTATTGCTTGCTCATTGTTACAAAATTCCGTCGCTTCGCTGCATTTTCCAAATGTGTCTTATTGTAGGCAAATAGCAGCTATTATCCTAAGCAGTTTTCAGAAAAGCCTGAAAGGCTTTAATATTAGTAATCCCCGATACAATCGGGTATATCCAGTTCAACCCCGAATGGGTTGAATATTGATATCCAGAATAATTTAACTTTAACTCACTGTTATTAAAAAACACTTATTTCCTTAGGAGTTACCACCAAATATTTTATCATATCGTTTTTGCTACTAAAAATGGTAAACCTACAATGGATGAAGCGTATTGTATTGGACTACATAAATACATCCATGGTAATGCCCGCCGGTTTCTCCCACGGTTATTGCTGTTAAAGCCCTGCGGGCTTTCTTACCAATACGGTTTTTCTGTGCATTATATATTTCAATAAGATAAGATGCTGAGATATTTGGATGCGTCGGGTAATTTTTATCTACTTTTACCGAAAATATATTTCTGAATGTTGTATTCTATGACCGGCTATGGCCGTGCCGAAAGACTGATCAATAATAAAAACTATATCATTGAGCTGCGTTCGCTCAACGGAAAGCAGTTTGACCTGCGGCTCAATATGCCGTCGATGCTCAAGCCGTTTGAGTTTGACATACGCAATATGTTGAACGAAGGGTTGAGTCGCGGTACGGTGGAATGCATCATTTCGGTGGACGGAAGTTCCAATTCGTCCAGCGTTGCGATCAACAAAAGCTTGGCGAAAAGTTATTTTCAGACGATCAAGGAATTGTCGGAGGAATTGTCGATTTCCGTGGCGGATATTTTACCCGTTATATTGAAAATGCCGGACGTTATTTCCAATACGCCGGATATTGTTTCGGAAGAAGAATTTGAAGCGATTGCTTCCCTTTTAAAAGAATGCGTCGGCGAAATCAACGACCACCGCAAAAGCGAAGGTGCGGTTTTGGAAAAAGATTTGCTGAGCCGCGTTTCCAATATTGAAAGTCTGCAACCGGAAATCGCTGCGCATGAAGAATCCCGAAGAACGAAAATCCGCGAAAACCTTGCAAAATTGTTGAACGAATACGTCGGCAAAGAGCAGTACGATGCGGGTCGTTTGGAACAGGAATTGATCTATTATATTGAAAAAATCGACATTCACGAAGAACAGGTGCGTCTGAAAAACCATTGCGATTATTTCCGCGCTATATTGGAAGAAGGAGGTGCGAGCAAAGGAAAAAAACTTTCGTTCATATTGCAGGAGATGGGGCGCGAAATCAATACGACTGGGTCGAAGGCCTATAATCCCGATATTCAAAAAAGCGTTGTATTGATGAAAGATGAATTGGAAAAAGCAAAAGAGCAGGTTTTAAATGTTTTGTAAGTGCTATCGTTTTATGACAAAGAGATTTGCCTATAGTCTTATATTGGTCGCGGTGACTTGTATTTTGTTTTCGTGCAAATACAAGGTCGGTTACTATGAAAAAACGGCAGCCGTGCCTGAACATAGTTGGTCTTCCAAGTTTCGCCCGAACTTCACGGTGGAAATTTTGGACACAGCTGCCGCCTATAATATTTACGTAGTGGTGCGGCATTCGGATGCTTATCACTATAATAATTTGTGGATCAATTTTACGTCCATTGCGCCTGGAAGTGTTGCGGAAACGCAAAAACTCAACCTCAAACTGGGCGACAATACGAAATGGTTGGGTTCTAGTATGGACGATATCGTGGATCATCGGATTTTGGTCAACCGCAATCCTGTCAAGCTTAAAGCTGGAAACTATATTTTTATGCTGGAAAACATTATGCGCGAAGATCCTTTGACGGAAATATTGAACGTCGGCGTTCGTGTAAGTAAAGTGGAATAGATAAATTTAATATAATATTGTCAAGTGCTGGTCAGGGAAGATCAGCACTTTTTTTGTATATTGTTATTGTCATCGTCGCAACGGCCTTAACGTTCAGGCATTATAGCCTTGATCTTTTGGTCCTTTTACAAATGAAATAATTATTTTCAATTGTATTGGTGATTGCTACGCAGTTTTATCACTATATATAAATAAAACTATTTATTAAATGAACCTGTTTAAACTTTGATGGTAAACCACATAGTGACTTTTTGGGGAAAATTTATGAAGACCAATGTCACAAAGATTTTTATCACTGATGAAAATGCTATGGTTTACTAAAAAATAATGTCCTTTTGATACGCAATCCTATGTAATTACTATGTACTTATGTGTTAAAAAAAATAAGTTTAAACAAGCTCAATGTCTACGTTCAGCATAAATTATAGACCATGAAACATATAGTCCAATATGCCGTCATTATATTTTTAGTATTTCCGATTATAGTCAATGCGCAGCAGATTATTTATCCAGAAAAAGACTATAACAATTTGTTTGTCGATGTGCAGATGCAGCGGCTTTTTCCGGACAATAAAACCTTTGCGGATGCCGTTCCTTTATCACCGGCTGATTCTATTGCATATTGGTTTGACGACTATAAACAAATAAACGGTTTTCGACTTGATAGTTTTGTGCAGCATCATTTTCAGGTGCGGACTATACAACCTGTCAATACGGAAAATACAAAAGATGTTGTCCGTCATATTGAATCACTTTGGACTATATTGGAACGCCAGCCCAATAAAGAAAGTAAGCCGAGTTCTTTAATTCCTTTGCCATACGAATATATCGTTCCTGGCGGGCGGTTTCAGGAAGTGTATTATTGGGATTCTTATTTTACGATGTTGGGTTTGCAGGAAAGCGGCAAGTATGATTTGATCGGACATATATTGGACAATTTCGCTTTTCTTATAGATACCTACGGACATATTCCGAATGGTAACCGCAGCTATTTTTTGAGTCGATCGCAACCACCTTATTTTTCGTTGATGGTTTCTTTGTTGGCAAAAAATAAAGACGAAAATATTATAGTCAAATATTTGCCGCAACTACAAAAAGAATACGATTATTGGATGGACAAACGTGGTGGAACGAACCACAAAATTGTATTCAGGGATGGAACGATATTGAACCGATATTGGGACCAAAAGGAAACGCCGCGGGAAGAATCGTTTTACGAAGATTCTAGTTTGGCTATAGGAAAAAACAATCCTCAACTATTGTATCGCGATCTGCGTTCGGGCGCGGAAAGTGGTTGGGATTTTAGTACGCGTTGGTTCAGCGACGGTAAAAATCTAAATACAATCCGTACGACGGATGTATTGCCCGTTGATCTGAATTGTCTTTTGTATAGTCTGGAAAATACTTTGGCAAAAGGTTATTCTATTGCTGGAAATGCCCGTAAATACACGACTTTTTCGCAATTGGCACGCCGCCGAAAAAGAGCCATCGAAAAATATTTTTATAATAAAAAAGACGGTTGGTACTACGACTATATTATTTCCAAAAAGCAATTGTCTTCCGAAAAAACAATAGCAGGCATGACGCCGTTTTTCTTCCGTATGCCGCATATTGGAAAAATTACGAAAGCTGCCAATATAGTGGAGCATGATTTTTTGAAAGACGGCGGTGTCGTTGCGACGCTGCGTCATTCTGGACAGCAATGGGATGCGCCAAACGGTTGGGCTCCGCTGCAATGGATCACGATACAGGGACTCAACAATTATCAAGAAAAAGATCTGGCAAAAAAAATAGCGAAGCGTTGGATTACGCTCAATACAAATGTTTACGAAAACACAGGCAAGCTCATGGAAAAATACAATGTGGAAGATACGCATCTCATTGCCGGGGGAGGAGAGTATCCGTCCCAAGATGGTTTTGGTTGGACGAACGGGGTATTGCTGAAACTCATAAAAATGTATGGTGCGCAATAAAAAATGATCCAATATAGAAAACAGGTTCTGAAATTTTCAGAACCTGTTTTCTATATTGGACTTTTTATACTTTTTACTTTTACCTTAGTTCTAGTATTCCTGTCCTATCCAAACCGCACCGCCGATGCTGCTCCTTTTTGCACCGGAAACGGAACCTAAAACTGTATTTTCCTCGCGCCATCTCAATATACCGAGAAATCCCATCACGATCGCTTCTTTAAACGCGACGGTTTGCTCGTCCGGAACGACGGTTTCAATACCGTATTGGGACAATATATTTTTGATTCTTTTCATCAAAAAAATATTGAATGCGCCGCCGCCGGTAACCAGCATTTTCGGTTGGCCTTCCGGTCTTTTGGCGAAAGAAAGGCTATAACCGATTTGCAGTGCAATATGTTCGACGAAAGTACGCAGAGCGTCCGCTGTGCTTAGGTTGTAGGATTCTATCAAAGACATTAAAGTCTCGGAACCAAACTCATTTGCCAAAGATTTCGGAGGTGTTTGTTTGTAATAAGTTTGTGCGTTCAAGGCCGTCAATAGCGCCGTATTGATTTGACCTTTTTCGGCAATAGCGCCGTCTTTGTCATATTGGAAACCTTCTTTTTGCGCCAACAAATTCAATATGCGATTCGCTGGACATACGTCAAACGCCAATACATTTTCCGAACTTTTATCATGTACGGAAATATTGGCAATGCCGCCGAGATTCAAAAAAAAGTCATAGTCCGACCAAAGATATTTTTCGCCTATTGGAACTATTGGAGCGCCCTGTCCGCCCAGCGCAACGTCCAATGCGCGCAGGTCGCTGACGACGTTTATGTTGGTTTCGGAAGCGATGGACGAGCCGTCGCCCAATTGCGCCGTCAGGCCAATATTCGGGTTGTGAAAGGTCGTATGGCCGTGAGAAACAATCATTTGCACGCGATGTTCGAGTTGGTTGCGTTCAATGAAAGATTGTACTGTTTGCCCAATATAATGTCCGTATTGACTATGCAAACGCAAATAATCGTAGGCCGAAAGCTGCGTCGCGTTTTTCAGTTTTTCCAACCATTCGTCCGAATAAGGAACCGTTTCCGCTGCTTCAATATGAAAATTCCATGCGCCGCGCACTTCTTCAAATTCCACCATCGCCATATCCAAACCATCCAAAGAAGAACCGCTCATCAATCCTATAGACCTATAAACCATAGCTTTTTTTTGCAAAAAAACTGGATAATGCGCAAAGGAACAAATCGACGGCGGAAAGGAAATTTTTTGGAATGGCTCCGTTGGCATATTTTAGCATTATGATAGTCAATATGAGCGAAAAGCACAGCCTCGTCAGTAACTGGGTGAGCGAGCTTAGAAATGTATATATCCAAAACGATCGTATGCGTTTTCGCAGCAATCTGGAGCGCATTGCGGAAGTAATTTCCTATGAAATCAGCAAGGTGTTGCCGCACACCGTGGTGGAAGTGGAAACGCCGCTGGGAACGCATATGAGCAAGGTTTTGGCGTCGCAGCCCGTCGTCGCGAGCATCATGCGCGCCGGCATTCCGATGCACAACGGCGTATTGAACTATTTTGACAAAGCGGACAATGCCTTTATTTCTGCTTTCCGCAAACACCACAAGGACGGATCTTTTGAGATCAAGCTGGAATATCTAAGTTGTCCGCCGATAGAAAAACGCATATTGATCGTCGCTGATCCGATGATTGCTACAGGCGCTTCGTTGGTCGCTTCGATCCAAGCACTGAAAAATGAAGGCACGCCTTCCGAAATTCATATTGTCTGCGCTATAGCCTGCACGGTCGGTTTGGAATACGTAGAAAAAAATCTGGGTACGGAAGTGACGATTTGGTGTGGTGATATCGACGACGAACTGACCGCCAAATCCTATATTGTTCCGGGTTTGGGTGATGCCGGCGACTTGGCTTTCGGCAACAAAAAGCAAAATTAATCACCCTTTTCTCCCTTTAAGCGGCATTATTGTTGCATAAGTCGTGGTATAATTTTAGAGTGAACCGTTTCGGTAGCAAAAATTACGTCCTAATGTATTGGACAACAATGGTTTTTGCTATTAGTTTTTCACTTTTAAATGTTGACTTTGTATAAATAGTTATTTTTGCCGCTAAAAATTTTTAAAAATATGGCTTTTTTAAAAAGACTGATTTTCATTCTTGGTGTTTTGATATTGGGCGTTGCTGTCAATCAGGCAAAAGCGCAATCCGATGCACGTACGCATTTCATCTATATTCAATCCGAAAACCAGCAACCGTATTACGTTATCCTCAACAATAAAAGTTACAGTTCGTCTTCTGTTGGATATTTGATTATTTCCAAACTGAAAGACGGCGATTACAACATTACCGTGGGATTTCCGCAGGACGTATTTCCCGCGCAGACTTATGCTTTGAAAATAAAAGGAACAGATGCCGGTTTTAACCTGCAAAAAGCTTCCGGCAAGCAATGGGAACTGATCGACAAACTTTCCCAGAAATCTTTGGCGGTCGTCAATACGGATGCGCCTGTAGAAGCTTCCAATGTTGCGAGCACCAATACGGACAACGAAAAAAACGGTTCGGCTTTTGGCGCTTTGTTGTCCAAAACGTCCAACGATACGACCAATTACAAAGCGTATGCGCAACAAGCGGTAAAGGAAGATGTCGCTCCGAAAGCTGCCGCCGTTGACAATAGCGCGGAACCGGCTGCGACGGAAACCGCAACTACTCCTCGAGTGAAAATAAGAGGGCGTTCCGAACAAAAACTTTCGGAAACCTTGCTGGAGAAAGAGAAAGCTGCGGATTCTTCCAAAGACGAATACAATAACGAAACGTATGAATCTGCCGCGGCAAGAAGCGCTACGCAGAGTATCGTGAAAATCAGCGAACGGGACGACAGACGCGGCATCACGATGGCTTTTGTGGAAACGTATGGTGACAGAACGGATACGATCACCACGTTTTTTCCTGGCGATAGCAAAAACAGTATATTGGACGACGACGACGCCAATTCCGTTTCCGTTTCGCCCGAAAAAGCTGCCTTGAAAAAGGAAGTCGACAACAGAAAAAGTGCAAGGAACAATCCTTTTTACAAAGGGGACGCTACTGCGGCAAACAAAAACGACAAACTTGGTTTGTTTGCAGAAGATTCCGAAGAAAATAAAACTTCCAATACGGCAAAAGAAGAGGAAACTAGTAAACAAGCGTCTTCTTCCAAAGAGATTTTCAACAGCACTTGCAACAGTATGCTTTCGGATAAAGACGTAGAAAAGATCCGCAAGAAAATGATTGCCAAAAGCACGGACGAAGAAATGATCTCGGTGGCAAGAAAATATATTGACACAAAATGCGTGTACACGTCGCAAGTCAAGGATTTGGGCGGCCTGCTCATTTCCGATAACGGACGTTTTGCATTGTACCGCATTCTCTATCCTAATGTGTACGACGGCGGCCAGTTCAAAAGTTTGGAAGACCAGCTTTTGGACAAAAACTACAAGTCGCAATTTGAAAGTTTGATCGGTAATCGTTAGTCCAATACGGAATGAGGTATTTTTTAGAAGTCAGCTACAAGGGAACGCATTTCTATGGGTTTCAGATTCAAAGCAAAGGACTTACCATACAGGGCGAACTCCAAAAAGCGCTGCAACTATATTTCAGGGAAGATATTGGATTGACTGGTTCTTCACGTACGGATGCGGGTGTGCACGCTCTACAGAACTATTTCCATTTTGATTTTGAACGGGAGATTACGGCCAAAAATGTCTACAATCTCAATGCGATGCTTTCCGAAGATATTGTGGTCAAAAGCATTCGCCCCGTTCAGGAAAATGCGCATTCCAGATTTGATGCGCTTGCCCGAGAATACCAATACCATATTTATTTTCAAAAAGATCCCTTTCAAAAAGAAACGGCTTGGCATTATCCGTTTAAGATGGATGACGAAAAGTTGCGTTTTGCTGCCGAAAAACTGCTCGGTACGCATGATTTTGCCTCTTTTGCCAAAAGAAACGCCCAAGTGTTCACGCATATCTGCACGATTCACAAAGCGGAATGGACTGTGATGCCAGACGGAATAAGGTTCAACGTCGCCGCCAATCGTTTTTTGCGTGGAATGGTGCGTGCGCTCGTTGCGACGATGCTAAAAGTGGGACGAGGTTCGCTTTCCCTCGAAGATTTCGAGCAGATCATTGCTGCCAAAGATTGTACGAAAGCCGACTTTTCTGCGCCCGCCAAAGGTTTGTTCTTGATGAATGTCCAATATCCCGACGCGATATTTCTTTAGGATAGAAAGAATAACTTACTTTTAAGCTACATGCTATAATCCCGTTTTTATGCCTACAATGAAAAAAGGTAAAAATGCCATTTGGTTTATTTTTTTGACGTTGTTGATTGATGTTATTGGTATTGCAGTCATTATTCCAGTCGTACCCAAGCTGATCGAAGACCTGACACATGAAGGTATTGACAGGGCTTCCGTGTACGGAGGTTGGTTAATATTTGCCTATGCGGTGATGCAGTTTCTGTTTTCGCCAGTATTGGGCGGGTTGAGTGACCGTTTTGGACGGCGACCGATATTGTTGTGTTCTTTGATAGGCATGGCGATCGACTATCTGTTTCAGGCGTATGCACCTTCGTTGGCGTGGTTGTTTGTGGGGCGGGCGTTGGCAGGCATCGCAGGCGCTAGCTTTACGACGGCATCCGCTTATATTGCCGATGTGAGTTCGCCGGAGAAACGCGCCCAAAATTTTGGTTTGATAGGCGTGGCGTTTGGATTGGGGTTTGTGATTGGTCCGTTGATTGGTGGTTATTTTGCCAAATATGGCGCACGCGTACCATTTAAAATTGCGGCGGCACTGGCTTTTGCCAATTTTTTGTATGGCTATTTTATATTGCCGGAATCCTTACTTGAAAACAACCGCCGAAAATTTGAATGGCAAAGAGCCAATCCAATAGGCTCTTTGCTACAATTGAAAAAATATCCGGTAATCTCCGGATTGATAGTCACATTAACATTGGTGTATTTGGGCTCACACGCGGTTCAATCTACATGGACATATTATACTATGTTCAAGTTTCAGTGGACGGAACAGCAGGTCGGTTTGTCCTTGGGTGTGATCGGTATATTGGTGATGTTTGTACAGGGTTTTTTGATACGAAAAACAATTCCGCTTATAGGGCTTTCCAAATCTATTGTTTATGGGTTGTTACTATATATAATAGGGATGGTGCTGTTTGCTTTTGCGACGACTAGCTGGATGATGTATGCCATTATTCCAGTTTACTGTTTAGGTGGGACTGCTGGACCAGCATTGCAAAGTGTAATTTCGTCCCAAGTGCAGCCAGATCAACAAGGCGAGTTGCAGGGAGGGCTTACGAGCTTGATGAGTTTGACTTCTATATTGGGACCGTTGATTATGAATAACTTGTTTGCGTATTATTCTTCCAGCAATGCGATTGTCTATTTTCCGGGAATGCCTTATTTCGTAGGGGCATTCTTATTTATTGCAGGGCTGCTATTAGCATTGCCTACAATACATACACATATTCAGGACAAATAATTTTTTTTGAAAAAAGTGTTTGATTATTTTGTCTGTATGGGATGGAGTGGCTACCTTTGCGACCCGCTTCGGCGGAGAGGTCTTTAAAGAATAGGAGCAAGTGGGTGGTTTTCAGCGTATTGCGCTGAAAAAAAGTCCGGCAAGGTTCCTTTGGGGGAGTTTTTCCGGGGTCCTTGGGAACCCTTTGCTTTGCGCCCCGTCGGGGGGGCGTGGCGAGAAAAAAAAGTCCAAAAAAAGTTTTGGCGGGTAACGGGAAATCCCTTACCTTTGCAGCCCGCTTCG